>WNFR01000085.1_pt1 | contig 125066 bp, 116 predicted proteins | sample 5400221 | NCBI WGS metagenome assembly WNFR01 (sample SAMN13153357, study PRJNA577476) | soil metagenome | isolation source: 40 cm soil under Madrone tree | place: USA:California | collected 2016-06-14
GCAGAGCATGGCCAGCAACTGCGGCTGGGTGCATTGATGTTTGCTGAAACGGCTACGGTAGGAAGGCAAAACCCGCTGCGCGACTTCGCGCGCCACCCGAGCAAAAGGCACCAGGCCGATTTCGGCCATCTTCCCCTCCTGCCTCCTCAGAAAACACCCTCCCCCCTATCTCCTCCACACTCCTACTCGCTATCTGTGACCAGCATGTCAACAGAGCCAGTTAATGTCCTTTGTTTTCAACACCTACAAAATTCAGGGGTGGGGGTGGCGATTACGGTTAACTAGCCATGCTCTTTGCAACTTCCCTTGCCGCCACAATCGTATTCACATGAATCCGTACGGTATCTTCAACTCGTCTCGCGTACCCGCCCGCCAGCGTCGTGGCCACTGGCACTCCCCTCTTCCTCGCCTCTTCAAACACGCGCTTGTCTCGCGCCTTCAAACCGTTCTTCGTCAGCATCAAGCCACCCAACTGATCCTCGCAATAGGGATCCGCGCCGCCCACGTAAAAAACAACGTCCGGCCGGAACTCTTCGAGCGACTCTGTCACCACAGGCAGCAGTGTCTCCAGATATTCGTCGTCCTCGACGCGGTCATCCATATTCAAGTCCACATTCGACGGCGGCTTGTGCGCCGGATAGTTGTTCAGCTGATGAATCGAAATTGTAAAAACCGTCGCGTCGTCGCGAAAAATGTGCGCCGTGCCGTTTCCGTGATGCACGTCCGTGTCCACGACCATCGCTTTGTGAATCACTTCATCCGCTTGCAATCGCCGGATAGCCACCGCCACGTCATGAATCGCGCAGAATCCCTCTCCATGGTTCGCAAATGCGTGGTGAAATCCGCCGCCCAGATTGCATCCAAATCCGTCGCGCAGCGCAAGCTGGCCCGCCAGAATCGATCCGCCCGCCGCCAGCCACACGGCCCGCGCCAGTTCCGGCGAATACGGCACCTCCAATTTCATAATTTCGCTCGCCGTCAGCGTTCCGTTCTTCAATTTTCCGATCCACTCCCCCGTGTGCACGCGCAACAAATCCGCGTCCGTAGCTTCCTCCGGCAAAACGAAATCTTCCGGCGCGGCGATCTCTTCCCGCAAAAGTTGCAGTTGAATCAATCGGAATTTCTGCGAAGGAAAAACGTGCGGACCAAGGTTCAAATCATAGTTGGGGTGATAAACAACTTTGAAGGGCAACATGACAAAGCGGTGGACTTAGTTCTCGCGCTCGAGAATAAAATCCGGCAAGGTCAACAACGCTCGCGCGTACTCCGAATCTCTTTGCCCGTTGATGCAGGCCTTCGCTCGCGCGGCATATTCGTGCGCAAGAATTCGCGTTTTTTGCAGCGCGCCCGATTCGTGCACCAGCGCCACCAGCCGCTCCGGCTTTACGCTTACAAACTCTTTCTCTTCCAAAACGCGCGCCACAAGTTCCCGCGCCTCACGGTGACCATTCTCCATCGCATAAATCAGCGGCAGCGTGACTTTTCCTTCTTTCAAATCGCTCAGCACCGGCTTGCCCAGCTGCTGCGCCGAGGCCGTAAAATCCAGCAAATCGTCCACGAGCTGAAACGCCAGCCCGGCATACTTTCCATAATCTGCCAGCGCCTCTTCCTCTTCCCCTTCAAGCCCGCCAAGCACGGCGCCGAGCCGCGCGCATCCGCTGAACAAACAGGCCGTTTTGTGTGTCGCGAGCTTCAGCGCATCCTCTTCCGTCACATCAATCCGCCCGATTTTCGCAAGCTGAATAAGTTCGCCTTCGACCATCTTTTGCGTGAGATCAATCAAGACATCGAGGATTCGGAAGTTGCGCTCTTCCAGCGCCATTTGAAACGACTGCATGTACAACCAGTCGCCCGCGAGCACACTGCGATGATTTCCCCAGCGCGAATTTGCCGAAGGCCGCCCGCGCCGCGTGTCCGCGCTGTCAATCACGTCGTCGTGAATCAGCGTGGCGCTGTGCAGCAATTCGACAACTGCCGCAAGTCGGATTGTTCCTTCTCTGCGCCGTCCCGCATAACGATTTGCCAGCAGCAGCAATGCGGGGCGCATGCGCTTTCCCCCGCCGCCCAGCAAATATCCCGTAATTTCCGACACCGGCTCAAACGCCGTCGCGCTTTGCCGCGAAAGCTCCTGCTCCACCAGCAGCAGGTCTTCGCGTACCAGCTCAAAAATCTCTTTTGCCGTCAGAAGGGCGATCTCTTTTCTCCTGGATTCCGGTGTCATCTCAGTGGGACTCCGCGGCCGTGGTCACATGCGGCCGGGCAAGACCAAAGAAGCGCCGAAAATTCTCCGCAGTCCTGGCTGCCGCTTCTTCGGTGCTCAAGTTTCTCACACTGCCCAGCATCTTGGCCACTTCCGCGACGTAAGCAGGTTCGCTTCTCTTGCCGCGGTAAGGCACTGGCGCGAGATACGGAGCGTCCGTTTCAATCAAAATATTCTCAAGCGGCAAAACTTTCGCAATGTCGCGCAAATTCTGGGCTTTCGGAAAAGTCGAATTTCCCGCAAAGGAAATCTGGAAGCCGATATCCACGCCTCGCTTTGCGTCTTCGAGCGTGCTCGAAAAGCAATGAAGAATTCCTCCGAGCCCACTCGGCGCCCACTCTTCTTCGAGAATTTTCATGCAATCGTCCCACGCGTCGCGGCAGTGAATCACGATCGGTTTCTTCGCCGCCTTGGCCAGCTCCATTTGCTGCCGAAAAACCTTCGCCTGCACGTCACGCGGCGAATGATCGTAGAAATAATCCAGGCCGATTTCACCCCACGCGATCACTTTCGGATGCTGTGCCAGCCGCGCAAGCTCATCCAGATGCGCTGGCGTCACTTCCTTCGCTTCGTGCGGATGAATTCCAACCGTCGTATAAATCCAGTCGTGCTGCTCTGCAAACGGAAGCGCCGCATCCAGCGTTTCCGGCCCGGGCCCTGTCCCAATCGCGACCAGTGTGGTTACTCCCGCCGCCCGCGCGCGCTCCAGCATCGCGTCGCGGTCTTCCGCAAATTGCTCGGCATCAATATGTGCGTGCGAGTCGATCAAGTCCATTGGAAGAGCTTTGGTTGCCGCTGTGCGGCCTCCGAATTACTTCAGTCTCGCGCCGATTTCCACGTCTTCATCGGGGAATCCGGCGAGGACGGGGCGGCCTTCCGGGCCAACCGATGCGGCAACAATCATTCCGTTCGATTCCACACCGCGCAATTTTCGCGGCGCAAGGTTCACGACGACGGCAACTTTTCGGCCGATCAGTTTTTCCGGTTCATAATACTGCGCGATGCCGGCGCAAATCTGGCGAATCTCTGTACCAATGTCCACGGTAAGCTTCAATAATTTGTCCGCGCCGACAATGCGCTCGGCAGTTTTGATTTGTCCAACGCGCATTTCGACTTTGGCAAAATCCTCGATACCGATTTTGTCGGCCGCGGGAGCAGCCGCTGCACCGCTCGGCGTAGCTGCGGCAGCGGGAGTGGCCGCCGGTGCTGGTGTCGGATTCAGTTCTTCATTTGCCATCGCTTCAATCCTCTCTATCGCTTCTTGTTTTTCTACGCGCGGGAAGAGCGCTTGCGCTTTTCCCAGCTGCACGCCGGATACAAGCTGTCCCCAGCGCAATCCATCCAACTCTATTGCGGAGACTCTGCCAGGCTGCCCCAGCAACGTCCACACTTTAGTCGTGCTGTCCGGCAAAACCGGATGCGCGAGCACCGTCACGATGCGCAGCAATTCCGCGGTCGTCCATAGAATAGTCGCTTTGCGCTGCGTATCCGCTTCGGAATCGCCCTTCGCCCACGGTTGTTCCGAGGTCAAGTATTTGTCCGCCGCCGCAATCGCGCCCCAGATTGCTTCGAGCGAACGAGCGAACTCGAAATGCTCAAACCGTTCGAGCGCCTCCCCGATTGCTTCACTCGCAACTTTTGCCAGTGCATCGTCCTGCGGCAAACGCGGACCTGGTTTCGGAATTTTTCCGCCAAAGTTTTTTTCGATCATCGCGGCGGTGCGGCTCGCAAGATTTCCGAGTCCGTTCGCGAGATCGCTGTTGTACCGCGTGACCAGCGCGTCGTAACTGAAATTTCCGTCCTGGCCAAAGACTACTTCGCGCAGGAGGAAATAACGCATGGCGTCCGTGCCCAGCATGTTCGCAATCGGACGCGGCAGCACCACGTTGCCTTTGGACTTGCTCATCTTGCTCGCGTCCATCAGGAACCAGCCGTGAGCCCAAACTTGTTTCGGCACCGGCAGCATTGACGCCATCAGGAACGCCGGCCAGTAGACGGCATGAAAACGAATGATGTCTTTGCCAACCAAGTGCAGATCGCAGGGCCACATGCCGCGCTTTTCGTATTCGGGACCGCCAACAGCGCTTAGATATGCGGTGAGCGCATCGAACCAAACGTAAAAAACGTGCGGCTCTTCGCCGGGAACGGGAATGCCCCAGCGAACCGTCGTGCGCGTGATGCTCAAATCTTTCAGGCCGCCTTCGACGAAACTGATGATTTCGTTTTTGCGGGTTTCGGGCTGAATGAAATTTGGATTCTTTTTGTAGAAATCCAGGAGCGGTTTTTGGAACGCGGACAACTTGAAATAGTAATTTTCTTCTGTGACCGTTTCGGTCGGACGACCGCAATCCGGACAGTTGTCTCCGGGCTTCGCGTCAGTCACAAATGCGTTGTCGTAAATGCAGTACTGGCCGGTGTAGTTTCCTTTATAGACGTAACCGTTTCCCTTACACAATTTGAAGAGCCATTGCACGGTGCGAACGTGCCGAATATCGGTGGTGCGAATAAATTCATCGGCGGGAATTCCGAGTTCATCCCACAAAGCCTTCCAAGCTACGGCCATTCTTGCTACGTATTCGGATTCGGGGATCCCCGCCTTTTGGGCGGCGCGTTCGACGTTCACGCCGTGCTCGTCGGTTCCCGTGGTCATCACCACTTCGTAGCCGCGCATGCGTTTGTAGCGGCGAATCGCGTCGGCGACGATGGTCGTGTAGGTGTGGCCGATATGGGGCAGACCGTTCGTGTAATAGATCGGCGTGGTCAGATAAAATTTTGGTTTTTCATTCGCCATGAGAAAGTTGTCAGTAATAAGTTATCAGTTTTAAGCAAAAACGTGGAATGGAAAGGAGCTTTCCACGAATTGTGCAGCAAAAACGCGGCGAAACGGTGCGTGTGCTTATTTTTCCCCAGCTTCGAAATTGCGTTTTGCTTCGTCCATCACCTGGTGCAGCGGAACGTGTTTTTCTTCCGCAAGTTTCTTGCAGTCTTCAAATTCGGGAGCGGCATGGCGGATGTGGCCGTTTACTCGCGAAATTTTCACGCGCACGTCGCCAAATTGCGTGTGGACATTTACTGATTCCCGGGGCAGCGCGCGGCGCTGCGCGCGATACGTTCTAGCGCCGAAGGTCGTTGTCTCTGCAAAAACCAAATCCATCAACGCTGTCGTATCGTGCGGGCGGCAAAGAAGTGTCAGCAACATGCCCGGGCGATTCTTTTTCATTTGTACTGGTGTGGTGTAAACGTCGAGCGCACCGGCGGCCAAAGCTTTTTCCTGAAAATAGCCATAGATTTGCGGATTCATGTCGTCAAGATTCACTTCGATAACGGAGATTTCTTCGTCTAGCCCGGCGACGGTTTTTTCCGCGGCTTCGCCAACCATAATGCGCAGGACGTTCGGCTGACCTTCGAGATCGACGGTGCCAGCGCCGTAGCCGATGGCGGAAACCGTCATCGCCGGTTGCGGGCCGAAACTAGTGCAGAGCGTTGCGACGATCGCAGCCCCGGTGGGCGTGACTAGTTCCTTTTGTACGCCGTTCGAATACGTCGGCTTACCTTGCAACAATTTTGCGGTTGCAGGAGCTGGCACAGGCAAAACGCCGTGTGCCATTTTTGCGGTGCCGCCGCCGACGTTCAGCGGTGAGCAGGCAAATTGATCAATGCCGAGCGATTCGAAACCGACGCAGGCGCCGACAATGTCCACGATGGCGTCTACGGCGCCGACTTCGTGAAAATGAATTTTCTCGATGGGCACGTCGTGGACGGAGGCTTCCGCTTCACCAAGCTTGCGAAAAATGGCAGACGCTTGTTCACGGACACGCGCAGAAAGTTTGGATTTCTGCAAAATCTCGAGAATCGCGCTGAGCGAACGATGCTTGCTTTGATCTTCAGTTTTGACGTGAACGTAGGTGGAGGACATGCCGTTCTTCCAAACCTTTTCGGAAGAAAGTTCCCAGCCGGGAACTTCGAGGCCGCGCAGCTGTTCGCGAAGGTGATCCAGCGACACGCCGGCATCCACCAAAGCGCCGAGAGTCATATCGCCGCTGATCCCGCTAAAGCAATCAAAATACGCGAGTTTCATAGAAATTCGCCGATGTGTTGATACTATCGGCGCTCTCTAGAAGAGTCAAACCTAGGCGTAAGAAGAAAGAGAAATGCTTAACGCAGAGGGCTCAGAGCCGGGCGCCCGGAGAACACGGAGGCGCTGGAGACTCACGAGGGGGCGCCGAAGATGTTTTCGTTCAGAAAATCGTTGCGGAATTTGCCTTGGGGGTCAAAGTTTTTTGCGAGGGCGATAAAGTCGGGAAGCTTTTCGTAGCGCGATTGCAATTGTGCGGGTGGCATGGTGAAGAGTTTTCCCCAGTGCGGGCGCGGCTTGAACGGAGCTAGTTGCCTTTCGATGAGCGGGAGGAGTTTGCTGACCGCGGGCCAGTCGGGTTTCCAGGTGAAGTGGATGGCGACGGAATCCTGTTTGTAGGCGGGGCTCATCCAGAGGTCGTCGGTGGCGATGGCGCGAATTTCCGTGATCATTAGATGTGGGCTGACCTGCTCGTGTAATTTCTCGACAGCGAGAATGGCATCCACCGCATTTTTGTGCGGGACAAAGTATTCAGACTGCAATTCTTTTCCGGCGCTCGGCGTGAAACCCATTTTGAAGTGCGGCAAGCGGTCATACCACGGCCCCGGGACACCCATTTGTTCTGTGCAATTTTCCGCGGAGAGTTCCGCGATGGGGTGAAGATTTTTTCTGGCTCGTATGGCACCGAAAAAATCGGGCATCCGATGGGCAGGGGGCGCCGCCGGATCGTAGAGCGACTTCAGCCAGACTTCGTTGATGTTCTGTTTGCGCCAATCTGTAAAGAGGCTGACGCTGTAGGCGGCTGAGAGAATTTCGTCGAAGTGCTGCTTGAGTGAGCTGAATGAGAGATTCTCGTAAACCGTTTGGGCAACCTGATAAGTCGGCTGGATATTGAGCGCGATTTTGGTGATCACGCCGAGCGCGCCAAGGTTAACTACTGCCCCCGGAAAGATATCCGGATTGGCTTTGCGCGAAAGCGTAACAACGTCACCGGCGGCGTTGACGAATTCCAGAGCGGCGACGGCGGTGGCGAGATTGCCGTTGTTCACGCCGGAGCCATGAGTGGCCGTGGCGCAAGCACCAGCGACGGAGATGTGCGGGAGGGATGCGAGATTGTGGAGCGCGAAACCTTTGCTTTCGAGGATGGGAGCGATTGTGCCGTAGCGCACGCCGGGGCCGACAGAAATGGTGCGAGCGTTCTCATCTAACACGGGATCGCCCGAGGCAAACGGAGTCGTGAGTAATTGCGTCGCGCTGTCCGCGATACGGTTGAAGCAGTGGCGCGTGCCGAGCGTTTTGAATTTGTTGTGCGCGCGCACGAAGCGCTGGACATCTTCCACCGAAGTCGCGCCGTGGACGTTTCCCGTGCTGTATTCGATGTTGCCGGCCCAGTTAGTGAGCTTTTCGGGAGAAGCCCAGGATTCAAGCGGCATTGTCATAGCGGCGGAGCAGAGTTTTATGAATGTTCTCTTTCTCATGGGTGCAAATTACTCCCGTCACGCGAAAGAGTACAGAAGAATTCATGACTGTTTTTCGTACTGAAAGAACTGGAAGCAGACGCCGGAAGGAACCGCCACGTGGAATTCGCGGCGACCCCAAACTTTCAGTTCGCGCGGGCCGACATTTGCCGGAATGTTTTTGTACTCGGCATAGAGCGCATCAAGATCAGAAACGCCGATGCTGAAGCTGGCATTATCGGCCCACTCGCGGTTGCTGTTTTCCACGAGCAGAAATGTGATTTCTCCACGCCGAATGCCGGCCATGTTGCCACGCTGCCAGAGCACGGCGAAGCCCAGGTGTTGCGTGAAAAACCTTATGGAATCAGAGATCGGGCCACCGGTTGGAATCAGCGGCGCGACGGACAAGAAAGCCGGAGGTTGTGGGTCCACTTGAGTTTGCTCCGAATTATTCGGCGTCGCGGTTGGTGACGGCGACGCGAAAAACGGGTTTGGCTTTTTCCGCGGGATCGATTTCGAACGTTTGCGAAGTTCTGGCAGGGTCGTAGTCGTGCCAGAGCCAGATCATTTCGGCGGGAAATTCGGCGGCGCCGTGCGCGGAGTTGTGAGTTCCTTTTCCAAAGCTGAAACGGAAATCGTAGTCCCTGGCCTTGAGCGCGTTGGCCATGCGGAGATTGGCGAGCGGCCAATTGCCGTAGCGAAGATCCAAATCGTTTGAACCGTCCTGAAGCCATGCGCGGATGTTGCGGTGCGGCTCGCGGAGGATTTTGTCGGGATAGTCCTGGCCGCCGTCGGGAACGGCGGGATCTTCCTTCCACTGAATCGCGGAAAAGCTGCCAATCCAGGAAATGACGCGAGCGAATTGATCCGGCATTTGCCAAGCCGCGTTGAAAGCAGCGATTCCGCCGGAAGAGAGTCCGGTGATAGCGCGGCTGTAGCCGTCTTTGCGCAAATTATATTTCGCCGCGACTTCAGCGAGAATTTCGTCACGCAGAAAACGCGGATAGCGATCGCTGACAGTGTCATAGAGCGTGCTGCGCATGGAGTCTTTGAGAGTGCGGTTCCATTTTTCGCCGTAAGCTTTGACGAAATTGTAAGTTGGCGTGTCCGGTGAATCGGCGATATCGCCCGGATTGATGAAGATGCAGATCATCACGGGGATTTTCCCTTGCGCGATGAGGTTGTCAATCACGTTGAGGGCGGGATTGTTGCCGTCACGATTTATGTAGCCACCGCCGTCGTTGAAAATCATGACGGCTGCCGGCGTGTCGGCTTTGTACTGCGCGGGAACGTAAATCCAATATTCGCTTTTCATGCCTTCGTAAATTTTGCTGCCGTGGGTGATTTTCTCGGAGAGGGTGCCGGAAGGGACGTCTGGGTGTGCGTAAGAGACCGAGCCGAATGCGGGAACGTCGAGCTTGCCGCCGACCTTTGCGCCGTTGATGGTGTAGTAGAAAGAGTGGAGTTTGCCGAGATGGTCGATGGTCGCGGAGGCGTACCAGAGACCCGTGCCGGAGAGTGGATGCATTTCGGGACCGGGTTGGTCATCAATCATGAGGAGCGGATAGGCGGAGGCGCGCGTGGCGAAGAAGAAATCCGAAGCGTGGCCGGCCCAGGCGGTTCCCTCTTTCAGGTCTTTTTCGTCGAACGTTGCGGTGATGGCGTCGCGGAGCGCGGGGCCAGGCGACTTGGCGAACTCGATGAGCTGCGTGGCGGTGGATTTTTGGGCAGAGACGGGATACGGCGCCGCGGCAAATATCACGAAGATAAATCCGAGCGCGATTGGAATTCCGCGAACGCGAAGCATGGGCACTCCGTTGTTTTGACCCGCCTGTGCGCGGCCTTTATACTCGCTGTTCTGCATTGCGAGGCGAAGAGGCACTGTGTATATCACACTGACCAAACGATTGCGCGAGGCGCTGGCTGCGCACATTCAAGAGAAATATAGCGCGGCGCTCGGCGGCGCAGCGCCGAACATCGTGCTGGAGCGGCCGCCGAAGATTGAGATGGGGGAAGCGGCGTCGCCGGTGGCCTTCGAATTGGCGAAGCGGCTGAAGCGCGCGCCGCGGCAGATTGCGCAGGAGATTGCGGCAGGACTGGGAGCGGTGGAAGGAATTGCGCGGCTGGAAGTGGCGGGCGCGGGATATTTGAATGCGTATTTTGATCGGGGAGCGTTCTGGACAAAGACAAATCGAGAGAAAAGCTCTAACACAGAGAACGCAGAGGGCACAGAGAAGAAACAGAAAATTATTGTCGAGCACACGAGCATCAATCCAAACAAGGCAGCGCACATCGGGCATGTGCGGAACGCTGTGCTGGGGGATACGTTTGCGCGAATTTTGAAGTTTTCCGGGAATCGGGTCCAGGTGCAGAACTACATTGACAACACGGGAGTGCAGGTCGCGGACGTCGTGATTGGGTTTCTGCATATGGAGAAGCGGACGCCGGTGAGCGTAAAGATGCTAGCGATGGAGCCGAGGTTCGACTACTACTGCTGGGATTTGTACGCGAAGGCGACGCAATTTTTTGAAGAGGACAAAGCGCGAGCGGCGAAATTTCGCGGGGAGACGCTGCGTGCGATTGAAGAGAATAAGGGCGAGGAAGCGGAAGTCGGGCAGGTGGTTGGCAACGCGATTGTGAGCTGCCATTTGCGAACGATGGCGCGGCTGGGAATTTCCTATGAGTTGCTGGCGCGGGAGAGCGAGATTTTGCATCTGCATTTTTGGGATGCGGCGTTTGAGATGTTGAAGAAATCGGGAGCGATTCAGTTTGTCACGACGGGAAAGATGGCGGGCTGTTGGGTGATGCCGTCGGAGGACAACCCAGGAATTAACGCAGAGAGCGCCGAGAACACAGAGGACACAGAGAAGGGAGAGGATAAAGAGCACGAGCAGGACAAGATTATTGTGCGGTCGAATGGAACGGTGACGTACGTCGGGAAAGATATTGCTTATCAGCTATGGAAGTTTGGATTGCTGGGAAAAGATTTCAAGTACGCGAAGTGGAAGGATACGCCGGAGGGCGAAACGGTTTGGTATACGACGTCGGGAGAAGCGGATCCGGGCGCGCCCCATTTTGGCGAGGCGGCGCAGGCTGTTTACAACGTGATTGATGCGCGGCAATCGTATTTGCAGGACGTGGTGGCGGCGGGGCTTGCGGCGCTGGGGCACAAAGAGCAAGCGGAAAAATCCATCCACCTGTCTTACGCCTTTGTTGTGCTGACTCCGCGCTGTGCCGCTGAAATGGGGTACGAACTTTCTGCCGAAGATGCCAAGCGCCCGTTCATCGATATGAGCGGACGGAAGGGGTTTGGAGTTAAGGCCGACGATTTGATTGCCAAACTGGAGGAGGCAGCTCTGGCGGAAGTGCATGAGCGACATGCGGATATGGGCGAAGGATGGCAGAAAGAAACGGCGCACAAGATTGCTGTCGGCGCACTGCGATTTTTTCTGCTGAAGTTCACGCGAAATTCGCTGATAGCGTTTGATTTTAAGGATGCGCTGAGTTTTGAGGGCGAGACGGGGCCATATTGCCAGTATGCGGTGGTGCGGATTCGCGGGATCCGGCGGAAAGGCGCGGAAGCGGGCGTAGAAAATGCAGCGTTAGCGGACGCGACCGTCGCGGGGATGTTGAGCGGCGCCGACGGAAATGCGTTGTGGGAATTGATTTTGCACGCGGGCGCGCTCGATTACGCGGTGGACGCGGCGATTGGTGCGCAGGAGCCGGCGTTTGTCGCGAAGTACGCGTTTCAGTTGGCGCAGGCGTTCAACAATTTCTATCACAAGCACCATATTTTGTCGGAAGAGGATGCGCAGAAGCGCGCGTTTTTCCTGGCGTTGTGCGGGTTGGTGGAGGCGCAGCTGGTGCGGGTGCTGGATTTGTTGGGGATTGAAGCGCCGGAAAAGATGTAGGGGCGGGAGATCCTGCCGAGTCGGATCGAAGGGCACGATATATCGTGCCCCTACGAGTGGTGCGATTTAGCGGCTCGATGAATTAAAACGTTGAGATGAGCCTAGCTGGCGTTCAGCACCAAGTGGACGAGGGTGCGGAGGGCGACGCCGGTGGGGCCTTTGGCGAGCCAGGGTTTGGCGTCGTCGTTCCAGGCGGTGCCGGCAATGTCGAGGTGAATCCACGGAGTGTCACCCGCAAATTCGCGGATGAACCATGCGCCGGTGATGGAGCCGCCGCCTTTGCCGCTGCCGATATTTTGAATGTCAGCAAAACTTCCCTTGATAAATTCGCGGTACTCGTCGTCCATCGGGAGCTGCCACATTTTCTCGCCGGTGGCTTTGGCGGAAGTGAGAAGTTTGTCGGTCCAGGCTTGATCGGAACCGAAGACGCCGACGTTGATGTTGGCGAGGGCGACGACGATGGCGCCGGTGAGTGTGGCGGCGTCAACGAGATGCGTTGCGCCGAGCTGCTTCGCGTAGTGGACGGCATCGGCGAGGATGAGGCGGCCCTCGGCGTCTGTGTTCAGAACTTCAATCGTTTTGCCGGACATGGCGGTTTGAATGTCGCCGGGCTTTTGCGCTTTGCCGCCGACCATGTTTTCAGTGGCGGGAACTACGGCAATGACTTTGACGCTGGGCTTGAGCGCGGCGAGAGCGCGCATAACGCCGAGCATGGTTGCGCCGCCCGCCATGTCGTACTTCATTTTTTCCATGCCGTCGGCGGGCTTAATGGAGACGCCGCCGGTGTCGAAGGTGACCGCTTTGCCGACGAGGCCGATGACAGGGGCGCCAGGTTTGGTGTTGGCGGGAGTGTAAGTGACGACGATGAAGCGAGGTGGTTCGGCACTGCCCTGTGCGACGCTGAGCAGAGCGCCCATTTTGAGAGCGGCGATTTTCTTTTCGTCGAAAACCTCCACGGCCAGGCCGGATTCCTTTGCCATGGCTTCCGCTTTTTCGGCGAGAATGCGCGGCGTGAGTTTGTTCGAAGGCTCGTTGACGAGGTCGCGGGTGAAGTTTTGCGATTCGGCGATGACGGTTCCACGGGCTAAACCTTTTTCTGCAGCGGGCTTTTCGGAATCGGAAAAACCAACGAGAGAGACGGAGTCAATTTTTTTGTCCTTCTTGTCAGTCTTGTATTTGTCGGTTTCGAAATCGCCGGTAATGAGACCTTCGGCGATGGCTTGCGCGGCGTCTTCGGCGGAGAGTCCTTCGTTGGGGAGGAAGGCGAAATTCTTGACGGATTTTGCTTTGAGCGAGCGGAGGGCGGCACCGGCAATTTTGCGGAGGGTGGCGGCGTTAAATTGATCGCGCTTCCCTGCTCCGATGAGGAGAAGGCGCGCAGCTTTGAGGCCAGCGGGCGCGTGGAGCAGGGTGAATTCGAGAGATTTGCCGGTGAGTTCGCCGCTCGTGGCGATTTTCTTGAGCAGTCCGCCCGCGGCCCTATCGAGATCGGCGACGCGGCCTTGAATGGGTTCGTCCGCTTCAAAAACATAGGTCACCAGCGCTTCCGTTTCGAGAGTCGGGTAGGGCTTGGTTTCGAACGTGATTTGCATGATGAAGTTATCGCCTCCGGTTGCGATACATAGCTTGATCGGCTTCCCTGCGGGCTTCCTTGGTGCGTTCGTCCTGGCGGCGATCCCACTGCTTCTTGCCTTGCGCCAGAGCGATTTCGCATTTGGCGATGCCATCGCGGAAGTAAATCTTTATGGGGATGACGGTTAGGCCCTTGGACTGGGTCTTGCCTGCCAGTTTGTAAAGCTCGTTTTTATGCAGGAGTAACTTGCGGTTGCCGAGCGGTTCATGGTTCCAGGGGCCACCGGGCATATATTGAGCGATGTGAGCGTTTATGAGCCAGGCGCCATCGGATTTGAAGTCTACGTAGGCGTCGCGGATGTTCGCTTTTCCTTCGCGAAGGGCTTTTACCTCAGTGCCATGCAGGACAAGACCTGCTTCCAAACGCTCCAAAAGATGATAGTTGTAGCCTGCGGCGCGATTCTGCGCGACAATTTGTTCTTTAGGTTTCTCAGTCTTTTTCGCGGGTTTGGCCACAGCCCTCCACTATAGCGACCGAATGTTGTCGGATGCAAGACGGCCAACCCTTCGATTGTTGTTCGACCTCTAAGCCAATGCTAGACTCGTTCCAGTCCTGAGTTGAGGCCACGGAGAAAAGATGCGCCGTTGGGGGAAAGTAGTTCTATGTGTGGGAATCGCGCTGGGAGCAGCCGGCTGCCCAAAGGGCGGCGGCGAGTATGGGAAGGCACGCAAGGCGGAAGACCTCCAGGACCTCGACACTGCGCTGCAGTACTACCAAAAAGCCTACAATTCCGACCCGCGAAACGCGTCTTACCGCATCAAGCTGAACCAGATTCGATTTGACGCGGGCTCATTCCACATCAAGCAGGGGCAAAAACTGCGCGAAAAGGGCGATCTGCAGGCAGCGGTTGGAGAATTTCAGCGCGCAGCGACAATTGATCCTTCGAATGACGCGGCGAACCAGGAGTTGAGCAGAACGCTGCAAATGATCGCGGAAAAGAACCGGCAAACGGACGCGCAGGCGAACCCGGAGCAGGAAGATACGGGTTCGATATACGCAGCGGCGCCGCCGGAGTTGAAACCTCTTTCGCGTGCGCCGATCAATCTGAAGGCGTCGGATGACGCAAAAGTGATTTTCAACACGATTGGAAAGCTGGCGGGCGTGGACGTGATTTTTGATTCCGACTTTGTGGCGCGGCGCATTAGTGTGGATTTCAACAATGTAACGATGGAACAAGCGCTGGAGATTGCGTGTATCCAGAGCAAGGCGTGGTGGAAGCCGGTAACCGAGAACGTGATTTTCATCATTCAGGACACGGCGCAAAAACACCGCGATTACGACGAGAAGGTGGTAAGGACGTTCTATCTATCGAATGTCACGCAACCGCAGGATTTGACGGATATTGCGAATGGTTTGCGACAGGTCGCGGAGATTAGCAAGATCCAGCAGCTGAATTCGCAGAACGCGATTATCGTGCGCGATACGCCAGACAAAATTGCTATCGCGGAGAAGTTGATCAACGACATTGACAAGGCGAGACCAGAAGTCATCGTGCAGGTGGAAGTGCTCTCCGCAAGCACCGACCGGCTGAGAGATTTGGGAGTTTTGACGGGGCAATCGGCTTCGCTGCAGTTCAATCCGCCAACGACTACCACGAACAATAACAACAACAACGGGACGGGGACGACTCCGACGAGCAACCCCCTGTCGCTGAAAGGTTTTCATTTTTCGACGGCAGACTACAGTGTGACACTGCCTGGGGCGACGGCGAATTTCATTTTGACGGACACAGCAACAAGGATTATTCAAAATCCGGAAATTCGCTCCGTGGACGGGCAGCAAGCGAGGTTGAGAATCGGCAGCCGCGTTCCGATTGCGACGGGCAGCTTCCAAGCGGGCGTGGGTGTGGGAACAAACGCAGTGAACCCGTTGGTGAATACGCAATTTACGTATTTGGATGTTGGCGTGAACGTGGACATTACGCCGCACGTACATCCGAATCACGAAGTAAGCATGAGAGTGGCGATTGAAGTTTCGCAGGTGATCAGCCAGGCAACAATCGGCGGAATTCAGCAGCCGGTGATCGGTTCGAACAAGATTGAGCACGACATTCGGTTGCGAGAGGGGGAGACGAGCGTTCTGGGCGGGTTATTCCAGCAAATTGATTCGAATACGCTGAACGGAATTCCCGGACTGAGCCAGATTCCGTTGATGCAGTATTTGGTTTCGGATAAAAAGAAGGATCACCAGGAAAGCGATGTGCTGATTGTCCTGACGCCGCGCATCGTGCGTTTGCCGGATTGGACGAAGGCGAATCTGCGTTCAATTTATGCGGGCTCCGAAACGAACGTGCAAGTGAAGAAGGAGAGCGAGATTCGAACGCCAACTGCAACTGCGCCTGAACCGGCGAAAGCGGCCCCCGCGCCGAATCCGAATGCCGCGATGACTCCTGCCCCGTCGGGAGCCACGAATCCAGCCGTAACGCCGGATGCGACGGCTGCGCGCGTGCGATTCGAACCTGGCGTCCTAAATTTGAAGGTGGGACAAACGGCCGTGGCGGGAATTGCCGTTGACAACGTGACGGACCTCTTTGCAATTCCGATGATGGTGCAATATGACCCCGCAGTGATCAGCGTGGAAGAAGTGCAGCACGGGGCGTTCCTCTCCGGCGGGAATCAAGATATTGCGATCGTACAGCGCGTGGACGCGGAGCATGGACAGGCAATTATTTCTGCGACGCGGCAACCGAATACACCGGGCGTGAGCGGCAGCGGGACGCTGCTGGGGTTAGTAGTAAAGGCGAAAGCGCCCGGAAACGCAAAGCTCTCGATCGTGCAGGTCAATGCGATCGACTCGCAGCACAAGGTGATTCCACTGGTGACGGGCGAGGCAACAGTGCAAGTTCAACCGTAGTCCAAATGAAGAGAGCCCTGCGCGGCTCGAGCATGGAAACACAGAACAAAACCCGGTGCGGACGCAAGAGCGAACGCGGGATGACGCTCATCGAACTGGTGATTGCGTGCGGGATTTTAGTGATTCTCGCGGGCGCGGCATTGCCGATCGCGCGGCGTTCCATCAAATACCAGCGAGAAGCCGAACTGCGGCGCGATCTGCAATATATGCGCGACTGCATTGATCGCTACAAGGACGCCGCAGACAAGAATCAGATTCGCACGGAAGTCGGCAACGAGAATTATCCGCCGGATTTGGAGACGCTGGTCAACGGCGTAAACGTACAGGACAAGAAGGTACGCTTCATGAGAGAAATTCCCGTGGACCCGATGACGAAGCGGAAAGACTGGGGATTCCGGTGCGTTTCGGACGATCCGGATTCGCACAGTTGGTGCGGGAAGAATGTGTTCGACGTGTATTCCAATTCGCACGATACGGGTACAGACGGGCGGCCATACTCCGAGTGGTGAGGCAACATGAACATTAATTTCAAGAATGCGAAGGGGACGCGGCGTAATGAGACAGGGTTTACCCTGCTCGAGCTGATGATCGTGATGTCGATCATTTTTATTTTGATGGGGATGGCCGTTGGCAACTATCGCAACGCCGTGCAGCGCGCGAGAGAAGCTGCCTTACATACGGATCTAAAAGTGATGCGGGAAGCGATTGATAACTTCACGCTTGACCGCCTATCGCCGCCGGAATCGCTGGATGATTTGAAGAGTGCGGGATATTTGCGGGAAGTTCCCACCGATCCGATGACCCAGCAAAAAGACTGGGTGCCGGAGTTCGGAAATTCAGTGCTGACGCCGGATCAGAACGGATCGGGAATAACGGACGTACATTCGGCTTCCCCGACAGTTTCCAAATTCGAAGGCACCGCGTACAACACGTGGTAGCTTGCCCGGAATACCGCCAGAAAGCCGCTTTCGCGATTAACTTTTGACGGAGCCAACGTAACGCAACACTGTCGAGGCAATGCGCTGGAGAGGTTGAACTTCGTCCACGGCCCGCGCAAGATGGCGGCGCGAGGCATGCCGAAAACCACGGAAGTTGATTCATCTTGAGCGATGGTAAACGCGCGGGATCGCTTCATCTCCAGAAGTCCGTCGGCGCCATCTTCCCCCATGCCAGTCATCAAGACTCCGATCGCTTGCCCTGCGGCAGCGTGGGCGACTGAACGGAACAGCACGTCGACACTCGGACGGTGGCGCGAAACGAGCGCTCCGCCGCGAACTTCGAGAGAGTATGTTGAACCTGTGCGATGAACGAGCGTGTGCCGATTGTCGGGAGCGATGTAGGCACGGCCGGGCACGATAACGTCGCCGTCGGCTGCTTCCCGCTAGAGGGAAGCAAGACCTCGCGAACCTGCAGCGAGTCTAGCTGCTCTCAACTTCTTGTTCAAGCTGGGTTTGCGCGCACGTTTAGGAAGGACCGACCGAATAGAAGCCTTTCGATCTGAAGGAAATCTTCGACCCCAGTGGGTTACTCATTGAGAGTTGCAGTTGTTGATCGCATCGCTTCGCGCAGCCACACGTGACGCGGATCGCTGTTGAGTCTCGGATGCCAAGCCATCAGGAAATGAAACGAATGCAATTCGTGCGGTGCTTTCACAATGCGTAATGCCCGGTTCCCTGTGACAACTGAACTCATGCCACTGGTTACCGTAAGCACAAGTTCTGTGCCGGGAAGGCATTGCAGGGCCACGCCGAAGTAAGGCACTCGAATACACGAAGTGCGTTTGGCGCCGACAGCCGCTAACTGCTTGTCCGGAATCGTCTGCACACCGGCATAGGTAGCTACAACGATGTGGCTCGACGCCAGATACTGTTTAAGCGAGAGCCGGTCGCCAAAGCGGCTTCCGCGCGCGACGGCGCAAATCCAATCCTCCCGATAAAGTCTCTCTGAGTGAAAGTGTGACGGCAGGAGTCCGTCATCTATGTGTAGAACAAGATCGACTTGCCCGTGCTCCACTAATTCCGCGATGCCGCTCTGCCAGGGAAGGAATTCAAACTGCACTTGGTAGCGTCCGTTTGCATACTGCCGGCACAAGCGGGGGAGCACAACCGTGCAGACGTTGTCAGGGCCTGAAATGCGGAAGTGGCTTTTCTCGCGCATCGGATCGAACGGGCTCGGCGTAACGAGATTCTCCATCCTGGGTAGTAATCCCTCGAGCTCTTGGAGAATCTTGCGGCCCCGCATCGTGAGTTCGAAGCCCTGCGGCGACCGGAGCAGAAGGTCATCTTGAAACATGGCCCGGGCGCGCTGCAACGCGCGGCTCACCGCAGGCTGGCTCAGCAGCAGCCGGGATGCTGCTGCCGTGACGCTCTTCTCCTCCGCAATGGCGGCAAATGTAATCAAGAGGTTTAAGTCGACTTGTCGTAATTTCTCTAAACGCATGGCGGTCATGACTATTATGCATGAACCGCATGCTGTTGTCTGGTCATCTGTGACTGTGTAAGTCAGAAGAGTGCACAAGGAGAATTCAATGCAACGGGGAAACGATTTTCAACAGAAGCGGGTAGTCGTAATCGGTGGGTCGTCGGGGATTGGTTTGGCAGTGGCCCAACAGGCGGCCTCGCAAGGAGCCAAGGTCGTTATCGTCTCCAGCAATGCGGAACGAGTTCAGAAGGCCGTTGAGTGTATCAGTGGCGAAGCACAGGGGCAGGCGGTCAACGTCTCGGACGAAGGAGCCATTGCAGCCTTCTTTGCGAAACTTGGCAGTTTCGATCATTTGGTATTCACCGCCGGCGATAGCCTCCATTTGCGCGACCTTGCTGCGACGGATCTCCAACAGGCCCGACGCGCCTTTGAGTTGCGCTATTGGGCCGCGCTCGCAGCAGTCAAGTACGGAAGCCCACATATCCGCAAGGAGGGTTCTATCGTGCTCACAACCGGAATCGCCGGCCAGCGCCCGCAAAAAGGATGGGTCATTGCGGCAAGTGTCTGCGGAACTATCGAAGCACTAACACGTGCTCTAGCGGTCGAGTTGGCACCAATACGGGTTAACGCAGTATCTCCCGGTGTCGTTCGCACGAACCTCTGGCAGACCATGAGTGTATCGGAGCGGGAACGTCTCTATGAGAGCGTGGGCAACAGTCTCCCTGTTGGCCGAGTCGGCGAAGCTTCCGAGATCGCGCAAGCCTATCTGTTCTTGATGCAGGAAGGATTCGCTACCGGGCAGACCGTTGTGGTTGATGGCGGTACGGTCCTGGTTTAGCACCACGACGATAAGCCGCGATTCTTCTAGCATCGAAAGTATCAGCACCGGCTAAGAATAAGGACCGGAGCCGTGTTGCCCGACATCCGTTCAGAATGGCCCAGTACCGTCGAAGGTCTCAACTTCGCCAGAAGGACGCGAACTTTCGAAGATCAACAACGCTCGCCTAAAATTGTGGCCAAGTTCTACGGCGACCGACAAACAAGTGCAAATCTATTTTCGACGAATCCGGCGACTTCAATACCGCGCATAAGGCTGATTACAAGTTTGCTTTTGTTGTGGGAATCATACTGCCCGACAGAGCATTGCAGCGACTGAAGGGCGACTTCGATTGGTTCCTAGGGCGGTTAAGCAGCAATGAATTTCGCCAAGGGGAACCCAAAGGGGATTTGCTATCGTTGGCTCATCGTCGAGTGCTTCTCGAAATCCTGAAAGCCCATAGCGACGTGATGTTGATTCCGCTTTCAGTGAATCTCGGATTTGATGATCCGTCGTTCTTTGAGACTGCGCCAGCTAGAATCCGTTCACTGATCGAAAAGAACCTCCAAACGGAATCGCCCTTTATGACGGTCGCGGAAAGAGCTGTTTTAGCAAAACGGTTTGGCCGTTTAAGCGCTCCCGTCATGGTTCGTGTCGTTTCCTATGGAATTGCAGTTCTCAAGGCCATCGAATCTATTGCCTGCCGATATTACTGCGAACAATTTCATCCAGACTACGATCCGATCACGTTGACTTTTGACCGAACTGGAGGCACAGGAATCGCGAAGAGCTTCTACTCGAAGACTCGCTTTTCGGTTGGATTACCCACTGGTCGCGCACGGTGCCCCTTAGGATACCAACGAGTCTGGATGAGTCTCATCCGTTTCTACCCAAGTACGGTGAGCGAAAATCCGAGCGGTGGACGATCGACCTGAACAAGATGTTGAGACACAAAATCCTTTTTGAGGATTCGAAAACTCAATGGCCAGTTCAGTTGGCGGACTTCGCTGCGAATACGTGGGCGCAGACAATTGGCGATTACGAAGGCAAGAATGGGTTTCGCGAGCTCTTCTTAGACCTGTACAGAAAAAGCGCTCTTCCCGACACGACACCACTGGGAGTGGTCGCCCCCACGGACAAAACGGAAGTCGTGTCAGCTCCAGAGTATCTGGGAGTCTTCGCTCGAATGGCTCACGGGGTGCGAAAGATTCTTCCTTGTGAATAGTTTCCGCAAGGTCTCCGCTCGGCGAACGACTGGAGCCGAGCGTCTCCGGCGCTTTTGCTCTTATTTTCTGATCAGATTGTGTCCGGTTGGTCGGCCAGAAGCAATTCCGGCCCCGTGTTAACGGGACTTCACATGCCCAAGACAGGCGCAGAAATGCGAAGTAGTTGTTCGTCTCCCAAGTGCGTCGGAATTCCGAACCTTTTCGCGGGTGGATTCCCTCGTAGTCATAGAACTCCTCCATCGTGAATGATAACGTCCTTTATCATTCATAAGAATCGTGACGAAACTCTGTTCAGGCGGGACCCACCTCATCGCTAGAATCACTAGAATCACTATTAAAGGGAGGCCGATTATGTTTTAACAACAAGTCGGCTTATTAAAGGGAGCTTGATTACGACCGTGCCCGACCAGAAAAGCTCAAGGCTAGGCAGCTATGTCCTAAGCGAAGGAACGGAGCCTCCGAGAAGGTAGGGCAAATCCGAGAAATCGCTTTCACTTATTCCCCGAACATTAAGGCTTTTTGTATTTCTTTTTGGTTTTGGCCCATCGAGCCTTCGCTGCCTTACTCGCAAGTGCCTTTCTCTCCTCCGGGCTAAGGGTCGCCATCCGCGCCTTCACACCCTTCCCTTTGGCGGCTTTGCCGCCCTTTCTACCCATCTCACGCATCACTTCGGAAACAAGGTCGCGTCGCATGGCCTTATTTTATGACGGATGAACTTCTACTACCAATTGTGGAGGTTGACAGCATGGCTGCGCTCTGCCATAATCCATATGCACATAGCGCTATGAGCATACGCAAGAGTGGAGTAGCGTTAGTGCTTAGATCTCAAAGATAGCGGGGCGCACCCGTGCTTGAACACGGATGTGCCCCTGACCATCATCACCTGATTGGAGGCAACGATGGCTAGCAATGAAGGTATAAGTTCTCCGTTTCTCAAGCAACCTTCCGAACGTTCCCCGAAGCTACGGATTTATGAGAGTCTTTTCGTGTTGAACGCGGGAATCGACCACGTCGTCGCGCTCCTGCGGGACATGGGGAAATTCCCGTTTGTCGACAAGGATTCAATGCAGTGCGCGATTGTCGAGATCGAGGAAGTCCGCTGCGACGTGAATGCGGATTTCACCGAGCACCTGGCCGACAGCGAACGCTTCGACGAAGGACACTTCTGGAAGCAGCGTCGAGCGTTTGAGAAGAAGTGGCGAGACCCCGACGATGTGTACATCGAGGTCGAACGTCGCGAGGAAGAACGCAAGAAACTAGGATTGCCGTCCCGCATCATTGGCAGCATTCTCCCGCACTCTGCAGTGGCCCAGGCGGAAGAACGTTGGGAAGCAGAGCAGGAGCGGAAGAAGAAACACCCCAGAAAGCATCGGAAGTAACGGTGGGCAACCATGGCACCGATAACTCCGAAGGAACGCCGAGAAATGAAAAGACGCAGTAAGCAGCGGGAGGGGCGGCTGCGTGGGAAATATCCTGAAGTCCACGGCAAGGTGGTGGACTTCATCACTCACACCATCGACGATGGCACGCTGTATTTCACCGTCCGTTTCGCGGACCAGACGAGCTTTTGCGTCCGCTATGCCTGCGATATGTTCGCCGTTGGAGCTGAACTCAGCGATTGGCAGAGTGGAGACTTCCACATCATCCGCGAGTACATGAAGCCCATTCCAAGGCAGCCCAGCTATCCGTTCTGGCTTTTAGCCGAGGGTAGAGGCAGTCTCAGATTCGTCTTGCCGTATCTGGGTGAATTGGCGGATTTTCACGTTTCCATTCGGCATCTTTGCAACGATTTGCAACTCGCCGCCCATGGCTTCAATGATCTTGCTGAGCGTGCTGATATACATATCCGAACGACGCTCCATCTTGGAAATCGACGCCTGTTTGACATGGAGCGCATTCGCAAGCGATTCCTGCGTCATGTCCATGGCGGCACGGAGTTCCGCAAGACCCATTTCCGAAATCATCTTCTCGGCAGATGCTTCGCTGCGGAGACGCGCTTCGCGCGGCATCTTCTCCTGAAGTTCTTTGAAATTTTTGGCCATGGTCACTTTTTCTCCTGTTTCTTTTTCAGTGCCTCAAGATGCCGGTCGTAGAGTCCGTCCGCGACCGGAACGAATTCTTCATACCAGCGATGATTGCCCGTCTTGTCGCCACCAATCAGCAGAATGGCGCAGCGGCGCGGGTCGAACGCAAAGAGCACGCGATAGGGCCTGCCAGAATGCTGAATCCGAAGTTCCTTCATGTTCGCGTGCCGCGAAGAATGAATCAGATCGGCGTGCGGCCGCGGAAGGCTTGGTCCGAGTTTCTGCAGTAGGATCACTTTCGCGTTCACATCGGCTTGTTCGTCTTCGGAGAGGTTGTTCCACCAATCTTCAAACTCGCTGGTGAATTTCGACCCCCCATTCCATAGAAGGAATATAGCTCACAGGCTATCTCCAGTCAAGAGCGCCAGGGTGCGTGTTCAGCTCGGTTCCAAAAGGCCCAATGGAATGGATGCAATCCCCACTGCCGTGCCACCTTCCTATTCACTTATTGAGCGGCTTCGACTGTGAGTCTCAGCCCAATAGCCTTGGTGACGGCAATCTTCGCCTCTGCGCAGGCATCCCCCAGTTGCGCCAACCAATCGACAACCGAGGTCTCACAACTCGTACAGGAGAAAGGCCGGAATCCTGGATTCCTGCCTTATGAGCTCGACAGTTCCGTTATTAGGCGCGTCTTTGTAGGAGTAACGCCGGTTTTTCTTTCGCAATAGCTAATAGTCGGAGTGCCGAACTTTGTGGTTTGCGGGAGCCTTGTTCCCAACTTCGGAGAGTTCCGACGCGTATACAAAGGAATTCCGCAAATTCCGGCTGGCTAAATCTCAGACGAGTTCTGACGCGACGAATTTCAGCAGGTTTCATTGAGACGGGCTCAAAAGCCACACGCGATACGCGCATTTTCGCTTTTTTCCCTGCACGATACTTCTTAGCCTCAACAAACCCGGAGATCATTTCGTTGAATAGGTTGTTGTTCATTGCCCCTCCTCCCTCAGTTCACGAATGAGATTAGATAGTGTCTTTTTCTGTTTTTTGGTCAGGTTGTCCTGCTCATTCTTGTTAAACACCATCAACAGAAAAATCTGCCCATCGCGCTCAATGTAGTAATACATATACCGAAATCCGCCGAAGCTCGTAACCATAAATAAGAAGGGCGCTTAGAGGATTCGCCTCGTAAGCGCCCATGGTTGCGGGGGTCAGATTTGAACTGACGACCTTCGGGTTATGAGCCCGACGAGCTACCAGGCTGCTCCACCCCGCACTGTTACTATAGACGACGCGAGCGAATGCGTCAAATTCCCGCCTAGATGGCCGCGCTTGCCCGCCGTAGCACCGCAGATTGGCTGCCGAGTTGTGAATAAGCGATTCTTATTTTATGATGCATAACTATTAATTGGACTCATTTAGCTCAACCGTTCATCCTAGTGTTTTCATGAGGATAGGGATGCCGGCCGGGAGACAAGCATCGTGAGCAATCCACTTCCAAAGCGGCGAAGCGCCGCGCTGATTGACGGGCCGAACCGCGCCGGAGCTCGCGCCATGTTGCGCGCTTGCGGTTTGCAAGATGACGATTTCAAGAAACCGCTCATCGGTGTGGCAAATACCTGGATTGAGATAGGCCCATGCAACTATCACCTGCGCGAACTCGCGGAACACGTGAAGGCCGGCATTCGCAAAGCGGGCGGAACACCGCTCGAGTTCAACACCGTTTCCATTTCCGACGGCATCACGATGGGAACGGAAGGAATGCGCGCTTCGCTGATCAGCCGCGAGGTGATCACCGACTCCATCGAACTTGTTGCGCGCGGAAATCTTTTCGACGCGCTCGTGGTTTTGGTCGGATGCGATAAAACGATTCCCGGCGGCGTGATGTCGCTGGCCCGGCTGAATATTCCCGGACTCGTTTTGTACGGCGGCTCCATCGCGCCGGGAAAATTTGAAGGGCATCCGGTGACGATCCAGGATGTTTACGAAGCGATTGGAGCGCATGCGCGCGGTTCCATGGATGACGCGCGTCTGTATTCGCTCGAAACGGCTGCGTGCCCGGGGGCAGGTGCGTGCGGCGGACAGTTCACAGCGAACACCATGGCGCTGGTCTGCGAGTTCTTGGGGATTGCGCCGATGGGGCTTTCGAGCGTGCCCGCAACAAACAGCGGAAAGGCGGCCGCAGGCGAACGCGCGGGCGAACTCGTGATGGATCTGCTGCGCAAAGATGTCACACCGTTGAAAATTCTCACGAAAACGGCGATTGAAAATGCGATTGCAGGAGTCGCGGCCACCGGCGGCTCGACAAATGCAGTGCTGCATTTGCTCGCGATCGCAAACGAAGCGAAAGTTCCGCTTTCGATTGATGATTTTGACCGCGTCAGCGCGAAGACGCCAATTCTTGCGGACCTGAAACCGGGAGGCCGCTTCGTCGCGACGGACTTGTATGCCGCGGGCGGGACCGCACTCATCGCGAAGCGCATGATTGAAGCAGGCTTGCTCAAGGGTGAAGCGCTCACGGTCTCCGGCAAAACGCTGGGAGAAGAAGCGGCTGCCGCCAAGGAAACCCCAGGCCAGGAAGTTGTGCGCGAAAAAGAAAATCCCCTCAAACCAACCGGTGGACTGGTGATTCTGAAAGGCAATCTCGCACCGGAGGGCTGCGTAATAAAAGTCGCGGGTCACAATACGCTGAATTTCCGCGGGCCGGCGCGCGTTTTCGAGAGCGAAGAAGCTGCTTTTGCCGCGATAGAAAAGAATCAGATTAAAACGGGGGACGTAGTCGTGATTCGTTATGAAGGACCAAAAGGCGGCCCCGGCATGCGCGAAATGCTCGCTGTAACGGCCGCGCTGGTGGGCCAAGGATTAGGCGATTCCGTTGCGTTGCTTACTGACGGAAGATTCTCCGGTGCAACGCACGGCCTGATGGCGGGCCACGTCGCTCCCGAAGCGGCGCATCGCGGGCCGATTGCAGCGCTCAACGATGGCGACACGATCGTCTTCGATATCCCCAAACGCGAGCTCAACGTGGAAATCAGCGCCGACGAAATGCAACAACGCCTCTCTGCTTGGAAGCCGCCCGCGCCGCGTTTCACAAACGGGGTGATGGCGAAATATGCGCTGCTCGTTTCCTCTTCGTCGCTCGGCGCCGTGACGGTTGTGCCCACGGGCGGAGCGCCAACAGTTCAGCCAGGAAGGACACTATGAAGCTCACCGGTGCGGAAATACTTTGCGAAACGCTGGAGCATCTCGGCGTAAAAGAAATCTTTGGTTATCCGGGCGGCGCGATTCTCCCCGTCTATGATGCGCTGGGCAAATCGAAGCTGCATCACATTCTTGTGCGGCACGAACAGGGCGCAACGCACATGGCGGACGGATACGCCCGCGCCAGCGGGGGCGTCGGCGTTGCTATGGCGACCTCCGGCCCGGGCGCGACAAACATGGTCACGGGAATCGCCACCGCAATGCTCGATTCTTCGCCAGTGGTTTGCATAACGGGCCAAGTCGGCAGCAAGTTGCTCGGCTCCGATGCGTTTCAGGAAATTGATATCACCGGCATCACCATGCCGATTACAAAGCACAACGTCGTGGTGTCCCGCGCTGAAGATATTGCGAGGACTGTGCGTGAAGCTTTTGTGATCGCAAAGTCCGGCAGGCCGGGGCCCGTTTTGGTGGACATTACCAAAGACGCCCAGCAGGCTTCGGCAGAATTCGATTGGGACAAGTGCACGCCGAAACTTCCACCGAAACGCAGACGCGCAAGTTACGACAAAGCAGAATTCGATCGCGCCATTGAACTGCTCAACTCCTCCAAGCGTCCCCTGATTCTCGCCGGACACGGCATTATGATTTCCGGCGCGATGAAAGCCTTCGCTGATTTTGTTCACGCGGGCCACTTCCCTGTCGCCATGACATTGCTTGGCATCGGAGCGTTCCCGGCAAACGACCCCCTGAACCTCGGCATGATGGGCATGCACGGTGAAGCGTGGGTGAACCACGCGATTCAGGAAGCGGACTTGCTCATCGCCGTCGGAATGCGCTTTGACGATCGTGTGACCGGCGATTTGCGCACGTACGCGAAGAGCGCAAAGAAAATTCACATCGAGATTGACCGCGCAGAGATCAACAAAAACGTGAAAGTGGACGCAGCGCTCGTCGGCGACGCGCGCGAAGTGCTTGAGGCATTAGAACCGCACATGGAGAAGACGGCGCGTCCCGACTGGCATGCACGGATTAAGGAAATGCAGGGCGACTCCGCGGTGCGCGATATTCAGAGCCTGCCTGACACTGGTCATCTCTACGCGGCGCATGTCATCAACGATTTGTGGAAAGAAACGAATGGTGACGCCATCGTCGTTACCGACGTTGGCCAGCACCAGATGTGGGAAGCGCAGTACTACCACCACAATAAGCCGCGCACGCTGATTACTTCCGGCGGCCTCGGCACGATGGGATTCGCCCTACCTGCGGCGATTGGCGCGAAGTTTGCCAAGCCCGACGCCGACGTTTGGGTTGTCGTGGGCGATGGCGGCTTCCAGATGACGATGAGCGAACTGGCCACCATCGTTCAAGAAAAAATTAAAATCAACATCGCCATCATCAATAACGGCTATCTCGGCATGGTCCGGCAGTGGCAGGAGTTTTTCTACGACAAGCGCTACGTCGCTACGCCGCTCGTCGCGCCTGATTTTGCTGCGCTCGCGAACGCTTTCGGAATTCGCGGGGAACGTATCACGGCGCGCGCCGATGTGGTGCCAACGATTCGCTCCGCACGTGAGTGCAAGGAATCTGTGCTGATCGATTTCCGCGTCGAGCAAGAAGATTCCGTTTACCCGATGGTGCCTGCGGGCGCTTCGCTGCACGAGATGATTCGCCGGCCGAACAATCCGCTTGTCGAAACATCGGCGGAGCCGTAGAGCGAAGGAGATAGGGGAAAATTATGCAAACACTTGTCGCTTACGTGGAAAATAAACCTGGCGTGCTGAATCGCGTCTCTTCCCTCGCGCGGCGCCTTGCCATCAACATTGATTCGCTCACCGTCGGCCCGACGGAAAACGAAGAGATCGCGCGCATGACCATCGTCGCGCATACAGATGCGAAAGGCGCACATCGGCTGGAAGCGAGCCTCGAAAAGCTCGTTGACGTCCTTCTCGCCGAAAATATCTCGGACCGTTCTCTGCTCGAGCGCGACCTTGCACTCATCAAAGTGGCCGCAGACCAGCAATCGCGGCCGCACCTGATGGATTTGCTCAAAGTTTTTCGCGGGCGCGTCGTGGACGTCGCGCCGGATTCGCTCATCGTGGAAGTTTCGGGGACGGTGGACAAGATTGACGGCCTGCTCGAAGTTCTACGCCCCTATGGCGTGCTGGAAATGGCGCGCACCGGCCGCATTGCAATGACCCGCGGGGGAGATTTGCTGCAACCACCCAATGACGCCGTCGAACCAGAGGCAGCGGCAAAAAGCTAGTTTCGAATTCTCAGGAGAACACGCAAATGGCAAAGCTCTACTACGACAAGGACGCGGATCTTTCTCTGATCCAATCCAAGAAGGTTGCAATTATCGGTTACGGCTCACAGGGGCACGCGCACGCGCTGAATCTGCGCGACAGCGGCGGCAACGTTCGTGTCGGCCTGCCCGAAGGCAGCGCCTCCCGAGCGAAGGCGCAAAAAGACGGCCTCGTCGTCAACACGCCGGCCGAAGCCGCAGCGTGGGGCGACGTCATTATGATCCTTGTGCCGGACACAAGGCAGAAAAAGCTTTACGACGAAGCCATCGCGCCAAATTTGAAAGCGGGAAAGACGCTGATGTTCGCCCACGGATTCAATATTCGCTTTGGCGCGATCAAGCCGCCCAAGGATGTTGACGTCTCAATGGTCGCTCCCAAAGCTCCCGGCCATCGTGTACGCGAAGTGTTCACCGAAGGTGGCGGCACGCCCGGACTTCTCGCCGTCGAACAGAACGCCTCCGGCAAAGCGAAAGAACTCGCTCTTTCCTATGCCCGTGGCATCGGCTGCACCCGCGCCGGCGTGCTTGAGACCACCTTCACCGAGGAAACAGAAACCGACCTCTTCGGCGAGCAGGCCGTTCTCTGCGGCGGCGTCAGCGAGCTCATCAAAGCCGGCTTCGAAACGCTCACGAGCGCCGGCTATCAGCCCGAAGTCGCCTATTTCGAATGTCTGCACGAACTGAAACTCATCGTCGATCTGATTTACCGCGGCGGCCTCAGCTATATGCGCTATTCCATCAGTGACACCGCCGAGCAGGGAGATTACGCCGCCGGCCCGCGCATCGTTACTCAGCAAACGCGCGACGAAATGAAGAAACTCCTCGCCGAAATTCGCGACGGCAGCTTTGCCAAGAAATGGATTGAAGAAAATGAAAAAGGCTGCCCCAATTTTCTGGCCAAGCGCAAAACCGAGCAGCAACATCCGATCGAGCAACTTGGTCCAGGCCTGCGCGCGATGATGCCCTTCCTTCAACCCGTCGTGGCTCCGGGGCTCACCGCAAAAACGGCAACTTCCGAAAAGTAGTTCCACTGTTACAATGTGGCGTCTTCCGGGCGAGGGTTTGTGAACTCTTGCGCCGGAAGACTATCCTTCCCATCGCTTCGGGAGCTTTGTTCACTCCATGAAAAGGGACGCGGTACCCAATACCACCCATTCCAAACACATCACGGACAAATTTGGCCGGTTGAGCGCAAGGCGGCAGGAGATTATTCGCCCCATCTTTGAGCATCCGCGCGCGTTTGTGCTTTCGAGCGTGCGCGACATGGCGAAGCGTCTCAATTCTGACCCCGCTACCGTCGTCCGCATTGTGCAGAGGCTCGGCTTCCCGGGTTTCCGCGAATTTCAGCATTATCTTCATGAGCTTTCCTTGGCCTACGCCACGTCCGCGGACACCATGAAGCGGATTCCGCGCGGAACCGGCATTCCCGGCCATGTCTCCGACTCCATTGACGTTGACCTTAAGAATTTGCAGGCATTGAAAAATACTCTGGACCGGAAACGCATCGCGGCTGCGGCGAAGCAATTTCATTCTGCGCGCCGGATCGTTATCATCGCGGGCGACCTGGCTTCCGTGCTCGCCGATTACTTGGAATATCATCTGGTTCTGCTTGGGCTGAACGCTTTTTCCGCCACTTCGAGCGGGAAAATCGTGCATCTCACGCGCACTTTGTCGAATCGTGATGTGGTCGTGGCCATTTCGTTTCGCCGCGGACTGCGGCAAACGGTGGAAGGCGCCGAAATGGCGCGCCAGCGGGGCTCTCACTGCATCGCGGTAACTGATACTTACCTCTCTCCGCTCACCCAGATCTGTCATGAAACTTTTCTTGCGGCAATCGAGTCCAACTCGTACGGGGCCTCCTACGCCGCCCCCATGGCGCTCCTAAATGCATTCCTCGGCGCAATCGGACAGCACCGCCAGGCGCAGACACTCCGCACCGTCAAGGAAATTTCCGAAGAGCAGCGCCGGGGCTCCCGCTGGTTTCACCACTGAAACGTTTGAGGTTTTTCTTCCCTTTCTGAAACGTTTGTTACATACTCTGGCTCTCTCCCATGGGCCTGCACTCCGGCCCTTGCTGCAGGCTTTTCAATCTGTGATTTCACGCGGCTTCCGTCTGCTCTTCCCCTCGGGATGCGGCGCCGGAAAGGGCATCCCCGATGCGTATAGACGCGGTCACTCTTCGCAAGCTGCAAATGCGCCTGAAAGCGCCGTTTGAAACCAGCTTCGGCACGACCTACAACCGCACCCTGCTCTTGGTCGAGATGCACGCGGATGGATTGACCGGCTGGTCCGAAATCACCGCAATGGAAGCGCCGGTCTTTAATTCGGAGACGGTCGGCACCGCCGCTCTGATCATTCGCGATGCGCTCGCACCAGCTATTCTCGGCAAGAAATTCGAATCCGCTGCGCAAATTCCCCTGGCTTTCGCCCATGTCCGCGGCCACGAAATGGCGCGCGCCGGACTAGAAAATGCCTTCTGGGACATTGAAGCGCAACAGAAAAAATTGCCTCTAAGAGAACTGCTCGGTGGCACGCGCCAGGAAATTCCGTGCGGGGTTTCGATTGGGTTGCAGGCAACTCCTGAAGTCCTTTTGGAAAAAGTCGCCGTCGAAGTTGCCGCTGGCTATCAACGAATCAAACTGAAAATCAAACCTGGCAAAGATTTGGAATATGTCCGCGCGATCCGCAAAGCATTCCCCGACATACTTCTTTCCATGGACGCCAATTCTGCCTACACGCTGGACGACGTCGAGCACCTAGAGCGCTTTGACGAGTTCAAATTATTGATGATGGAACAGCCACTCTGGTGGGACGACATCTACGCTCATTCGAAACTGCAAAAGCAGTTGCAAACGGCGCTCTGCCTTGATGAATCGATTCGTCATTTGCGAGATGCGCAAACCGCTATCGAGCTAGGGGCCGCGCGAATCATCAACATCAAAGTCGGCCGCGTCGGAGGCCACTCCAGCGCCCGCGAAATTCAGGCTTACTGTCTGGCGAAAAATATCCCCGTTTGGTGCGGAGGAATGCTCGAATGTGGGATCGGCCGCGCGCACAACATCGCTGTCTCTTCTCTTCCCGGCTATTCGCTTCCCGGCGATGTCTCCGCCAGCAAACGCTACTGGATCGAAGATGTAATTGAACCCGAAGTGGAAGTTTCACAACAGGGCACAATCCGCGTTCCCGATACTCCCGGTCTCGGCTATCATGTCCGCCGTGACCTCATCGAGCGTTGGACCGTCGAAAAAGAAACCTGGCGCGCGCGGTAGCTACAGACGATTTCCCAGAGACTTTACTGTCCTTCTTTGCCTGCTGCTTTCGGCTCCCCTCTCCCCAGCCCAATCGAGCGATTCTCTCGCACCCGGTCTGAAGCCACAGGATGCACCAGCCACGTGGAAAGCACTTGTCGGTATCTACGACTATTCCGGTTACCAAAGCCCGAAAGTGCGAATGATTATTCTGGAGGAAGGGCAACGGTTGTTTCTACAGCCACAAGGCGCTCCGATGGAGAGACAGGAGATCAGGGATGCCGACGGGGTAGCCTGGATCGATAACGGAGATGGACGCTCTTACGGCTATACAGAGCAACGCAACTCACAAGGAGTTGTGACGGCGTTGTCGTACTTGGCAGAATTCTTCGTCCGCGTTGATCCCGGCGCCGATCCGTCGCGTTCGTACAACGTCACTCCCCTCACGCCCGTCGAACAACTACGTCGCGCCGCCCTCACGGCGACTCCACCGCAAGAAAAAGGTCCCTTTCACAAACCTGATCTTGTCGAACTAGGTCCCCTTGATCCCGCCATTCGTCTCGACATTCGCTATGCCACCGCAAACGACTTTCTCGGCGTGCCCGTTTACACACAAGCGCGCGCTTTTCTCCAGCGCCCCGCTGCCGAAGCCCTGCTTCGCGTACTCCGGAAACTGAAGCCACTTGACTACGGCCTCTTGATTCACGACGGTTACCGCCCGTGGTACGTCACCAAAATCTTCTGGGACGCTACGCCGCCCGAAGGAAAAATCTTCGTCGCCGATCCCGCGCAGGGCTCGCGCCACAATCGCGGCTGCGCTGTTGACCTTACTCTCTACGATCTCAAAACTGGCCAGCCCGTCGAAATGACCGGCGGCTATGACGAAATGTCGCCTCGCTCATTCCCCAGCTATCCCGGCGGCACTTCGCTGCAACGCTGGCACCGCGATTTGCTTCGTCGCGCAATGGAGTCCGAAGGCTTCAGCGTCTACGAATCCGAATGGTGGCATTTCGATTACAAAGATTGGCGCGAGTACGGCATTCTGAACGTTCCGTTTGAAAAACTTGGCATCGGGAGCCCGGCGAAATGACCATGAATCTCAAAATGTCCATGAAGAATAATTTGCTGATCGCAAGCCTTGCCCTTCTTGCCGCACTGGCGTGTAGTTTCCCTGTAGCCGCACAGGACACCCTCGCTGCGCGCATTCAAAAAGTGATGGACCGGCCCGAATTCGCCCGCGCGAATTTCGGCATTGAGTTCTACGCGCTGGACACCGGCAAAATCGCCTACGAGCACAACGCAAAAAAACTCTTCGTCCCAGCTTCCACGACAAAGCTTTTGTCGGAAGGAACGCTTCTCGCAAAACTCGGCGCCGACTACCGCTTTCACACAAAAATCTATCGCACCGGCCCGCTCGACAAGAAAGGCAAACTCAAAGGCGATCTTGTTCTCGTCGCGAGCGGCGATCCTAATCTCTCCAACCGTATCCGCCCTGACGGCACGCTGGCCTTTGTAGACGAAGACCATTCCTATGGCGGCCCGGCCGTTTCCGGTGATCCACTGGCGGTCATCAAGGAACTCGCGAAAGCCGTCGCAGCAAAAGGAGTAAAGCGCATTGATGGCCACATCCTCGTTGACACTTCTCTCGTCGCCGACGGCTCGCGCGAAGGCGGCACTGGCGTCGTCATGTCTTCCATCATGGTCAACGACAACCTCATCGACATCGTCGCAACTCCCTCCGCAAAAGCCGGTGAGGCCGTGCGGGTCGAATCCACGCCCCAAACCGGTTACATTCGATTTGTAAATCAAGTCATCACCGGCGCGGCAGACAGCAAGCTATCCTTTGACGATCCTGTTTTCGCCACGAATGCGGACGGCTCTGTCGCCGTCACGCTGAGCGGTTCGATTCCTTTGGGCAAAGAACCGCAGGTCGCCAGCATTGCCGTTCCGTCGCCGACTCAATTTGCCGAAACCGTTCTGCGCGAAGCTCTTCTGGCGGAAGGAATTTCCAGCAAGCCCTCAGCCTCCACTGCACAGACCGATTTCACGTCACTCCGCAAATTCTACGTTGCCGAAAACGAACTAGTCGATCATGTCTCGCTTCCTCTCGCCGAAGAAATTAAAGTCACCCTTAAAGTCAGCCAAAATCTCCATGCAGGAATGAGCCCTTACCTTCTCGGCGCGATTGCCGGAAAAGAAACAAAAAATCCTCTCAATAAGGGTTTTGAAATCGAACGCGCATTTTTGGAGGAGGCAAAACTCGATCTCTCCGGCATTTCGCAAGGCGACGGCGCGGGCGGCGACTGGTCGGACCTTTTCTCGCCGGAATTTATGTGCAGCTATCTCGCCTATTGGTCCACGCGGCCGGACTTCGGCGTTCTTTTCCGCGCGCTGCCCGTTCTCGGCAAGGACGGCACGCTCGCGAAAATTCAAAAAGAAAATCCTGGCGCGGGCCACGTCTTTGCCAAAACCGGCACGTACGACTCCGAAGATAAACTGAACGGAAAGCTGATGCTGAACGGAAAGGGCCTGGCTGGTTACGTAATCACGAAGTCGGGCCGCAAACTGGCGTTTGCCGCGTACTTAAATCACGTTTCACTTCCGGCTGATCCGGACGCGCCTCAACGAGTGGGCGGACAAGCTCTTGGAGAGATTGCGGCCGCAGCGTACGACGCCGAATTTTAATCGCGATTCTGTGCCTTCTAGCTGAGGGTCTCATTGTTTGCCGCGCTCTGTCGGCGTTCGTAAGTTACTTCCACAATTCCGTCTTTGCCGTGGTAACGGAACACCAATTTGTAGCCGGGCTCCAGCTTGGCTTTGGACTTTACGAGTTTGTCGGAGAGCTCGACGTAGTTACCGCTGACCACGTAGTCGCCCTCCCATCCCCGCAATTCAAAATGCCCGTCGGTTTTCAGCGTCAGGTGAGCTGAATCGCAGGGCTTCACTTTGCCGTGAACCTTCACTTGCGCGCATTGGTACTTGCCCGCAATGCCCGCGCTTTGTGCTTTGGAACTCGGCGCAAAAAAGGAAAAGGCCAAACTTGCGGCCAACGTGAGAACGATCCGCAAACTCGTTTTGCCAGAGGCCACAGCCTGTCTCCAAACACAAGGGCGTTGCTGCGGGCTACCCCTGTCCTTTGGTACAGGTGCAACTCCGCTGCCACCGTTTGAAATCGTAACCGATTGTATTTAAAGGAGTTACTAACAACCTCTGTCGTCGCGCGCCGGGGCAAGGGAATCTGTCTGCCCTTTTTGCACACAAAATGGGCAAACTCCTGCACTTTCTATAACTTAGCTTCAAGAAGTTCTAGAACGAATCGCCAGTACTCGCGAAACAGCTTCCGGTCAGTTCGGCGTCAGCTCCGGAATAGCCTCCCCATCCTTACGAGGATCGGACGCTCCGTAGTTCACGCCGGCCGCGAAATCCCGCAGCACCGCCTGTCCTCCGCCCACTGCGTCGGCAAACGGAGGCTGCACTTCAACCTGATGTCCTTTCGCGGTCAGCTCGTCGCGCGTCTTTTGCGAGAAGCGGTTCTCCATCAACACGTCACATCCCTTGAACGTGTATTTTACAAACCGCGGCGCTTCCACCGCCGATTGGATATTCATTTTGAAGTCCGCAAGATTCGCGATGAACTGCGCGTGCGCTTGCGACTGATTCCATCCGCCCATGATTCCAAACGCCATGCGCACATCGCCCTTCTGCGCGAAACCGGGAATGATCGTGTGCAAGGGCCGCTTGTGCCCGGCGAGCGCGTTCGGTGAGGCCGGATCCATCACAAACAACGCGCCGCGATTGTGCAGTACAAATCCTGTTCCGGGCGCGACAATTCCCGAACCGAATGAAGAGAAATTGCTCTGGATGAGCGAAACCATGTTTCCTTCTCGGTCTACCACGCTCAAATATGTGGTATCGCTGCCGCCTTGCATCTCTCCGGCGGTCGGGTTGCAGTTCGCGTGATCCGGATCAATTAACTTTGCGCGCGCCGCGGCCCATTCTTTCGAAAGCAATCGTTCCACCGGCAGTTTCTGCCCGCGCGGATCGCCAATATATTTCTGCAAATCCAGATACGCCAGCTTCTTCGCCTCAATTTCTATCTGCAGCGCTTTCGCCGTGCCAAATTCATATCCTTTTTGCCCGAGCGGAAATGTCTCCATGATGTTCAGCATTTCCAGTGCGGCCAGCCCTTGCCCGTTCGGCGGAAGTTCGTACACCGTCCAATCGCGATACGTCGTCGAAATCGGCTCAACCCATTCGCTGGAAAATTTCGCCAAGTCCTCTTCGACCATCGTTCCGCCGTGCCTCTTCATTCCGGCGAGCAGTTTTTTCGCAATTTCTCCTTTGTAAAATGCATCGCGGCCTCCCGCCGCAATCGCCTCCAGCGAAGCCGCCAAATCCGGATTCGCAAAAACCTCTCCTGTTTTTGGCGCATGATCCCTCGGCAGATAAACCCGTGCCGCCTCTTCGTTTTCGCGCAGCTTGTCCGCGGCTTCGTTCCAATAGGCCGCTGTGAGTTCCGGCACCGGGAAGCCTTCCCGCGCCGTTCGAATCGCCTGCGCCAAATCCTCTGAAAGTTTCTTGCGCCCGAATTTGTCCGCTAACTTCTGCCAACCGTCCACCGCGCCCGGCACATCAATCGTGTTGACGCCGGACTTCGGCATCTCCTGCAAGCCCTGCTTCTGCAAAAACTCAATCGTCAAACCTTTGGGCGCCCACCCGCTGGCATTCAATCCGTACAGCTTGTTCGCTTTCGCGTCGTAAACGATCACAAACAAATCGCCACCAATTCCATTCATCATGGGCTCAACCACACCCATCATCGCGTTCGTTGCGATCGCCGCATCCACCGCGTTCCCGCCTTTTTCCAAAATGTGCACGCCTGCTTGCGATGCCAGCGGCGATTCTGACGCAACAATCCCGCCCCGCGAAATCACCATGGATCGCGCTTGCCCTCGTCCAAGCGCCTGCGCCATGCACGCGGGCGACAACGCCAGCGCCAATCCGCAACCAATCACGAGTTCCCTCTTCATCCGGCTTCTCCTCCAACAATGAACGCGACAATTGAAGCACAATCCCCTTCTTCGATTGGCTTTTTTCTGAGACTCGCCCTAGAATCGCCTCGTTATTCCTTGCCCGACGCAGGCATAATACAGAAGCGCCCTTCTAAACCGCGATGCCCGAAAAGCCGATTTCGTCCGTCCAGCCAAAAAGCTTCGAGCCGCAAGCTCCTGGCGACACTGAATTAAACGCGCGCATTGACGCCTTGCTCGGCGCGCGCCTTGCCGATCCTTTTTCTCTTCTCGGTCCGCATCCGGTGAAAGGCGGCTGGGCCGTCCGCTTTTTTATTCCCTGGGCCGATCAGGCAAATCTCGCCTTCCAGAACTCCGCCAAAGTTACCGACGCGGTCAAGCTGCGCCGCGAAGGCTTCTTCGAAGCGACCTGGCCCTCCAGCCAAAACACTGCTCCCGAGCCCGGCAGCTACAAAATTCAGGGCCGCACTCATGAAGGCGTTCCGTTCGAAATCTACGATCCCTATTCTTTCCCCTACCAGCTCAGCGATTTTGATTTGCATTTGATGGCCGAGGGCCGCCACTACGACACCTACGAAAAACTCGGCGCCCATCTCAAAGCCGTCAACGGAATTGCCGGCGTGAATTTCGCCGTCTGGGCTCCGTCGGCGCGACGCGTCAGCCTCGTCACCGACTTCAACGCCTGGGACGGCCGCATGCATCCCATGCGTCCGCGTGGCTCTTCCGGCATTTGGGAACTTTTCATTCCTGGCATCGGCGAAGGCACCATCTACAAATACGAGATCACCGGCCCAGCAGGAAGTCTGCTTCCGCTCAAATCCGATCCTTACGCCTTCCGCTCAGAACTGCGCCCCAACACCGGCTCTGTCGTTGTGGACCTCACAAACTATCAATGGAGCGACAGAAGCTGGCTCGCAGCGCGCGAAAAAAAGAACTGGCTCAACTCACCAATCTCCGTTTACGAGGTTCATCTCGGCTCCTGGCGCCGCGTTCCCGAAGACAGGGATCGCTGGCTCACCTACCGCGAACTCGCCGACCAACTCGTTCCGTACGTCAAGGAGATGGGCTACACGCACATCGAACTGCTCCCCATCATGGAGCACCCCTTCGACGGTTCCTGGGGCTACCAAACACTCGGCTATTTTTCAGCAACCAGCCGCTTCGGGTCGCCCACAGATTTTATGTACTTTGTTGATCGCTGCCACCAGGCAGGCATCGGCGTCATCCTCGATTGGACGCCCGCGCATTTCCCTCGCGATACCCACGGCCTCGCACAATTCGATGGCACCCATTTGTACGAGCACGCCGACCCGCGCCAGGGGGCCCATCCCGACTGGGGCACGCTCGTTTACAACTACGGCCGCAACGAAGTCGTGAACTATTTGATTTCGAACGCGCTCTTCTGGCTCGACAAATATCACATTGACGGCCTGCGCGTGGACGCCGTCGCTTCCATGCTCTATCTCGACTACTCGCGTCAGCCCGGCGAATGGGTGCCCAACCGCTATGGCGGGCGCGAAAACCTTCACGCTATCGATTTCCTCAAGCGCATGAACGAGGTCGCGCACGGCCGTTTTCCTGGCATTCTCACCATCGCCGAAGAATCCACAGCCTGGCCCAGCGTCTCACGTCCCGTTTATCTCGGTGGCCTCGGTTTCAGCCTCAAATGGAACATGGGCTGGATGAACGACACCCTAAAATATTTTTCATCCAATCCCATCTACCGCAAATACGAGCAAAACAAGCTCACTTTTTCACTCATTTACGCTTTCACCGAAAATTTCATGCTGCCTTTCTCGCACGACGAAGTCGTCCACGGAAAAAGTTCCCTTCTCCACAAGATGCCCGGCGACATGTGGCAGCAATATGCAAATCTCCGCCTGCTACTCGCCTATCAGCATGCCCATCCCGGCAAGAAACTTCTTTTCATGGGGCAGGAATTCGCCCAGCGCAGCGAATGGTCGGAAGAGCACAGTCTCGATTGGCACCTCTTGCACTACGCGTCGCATCAAGGCGTCAAACAACTCGTTGCGGATCTAAATCATCTGCACGCCGCGGAACCGCCCCTTCACGAGGTGGATTTCGAATGGACTGGCTTCGAATGGATTGATTGCAACGACGCCGACAACAGCGTCCTTTCGTTCATCCGCCGCGCCCGCGATCGCGAAGATTTTCTCGTCGTGATTCTGAATGCCACTCCCGTCGTTCGCGGCAACTATCGCGTCGGCGTTCCTGTCGGCGGCTTCTACAAGGAGATTCTTAACACCGATTCCACAAATTACGGCGGTTCCGGCGTTGGCAATCTCGGCGGCGTCCATTCCGAGCCAACTCCTGCGCAGGATCGTCCTCACTCTCTTCTCTTGACTCTTCCCCCGCTCGCCGCGCTCATCTTCAAACTGCAGAAGGCGTAACAGCGAGCATCAGCTTCCCGCGGCCTTTGCCCGCACCTGCTTCGGAACGACGCCAAGCTGTTGCAGCATTCCAAGTGTGTCCCACTGCACCCATCCTTCTGCTACTTTTCCGCCCGACAGCCGCACGACGCTTATTCCGGTGATGTCGATCGTTTTCCCCGTCGGTGCAATCCCGTTAAGCTCACCCTTGTGCGTCGCGTGGCATGACCATCGAGCCATCACCGTATCGCTCTCGGAGATAATGTTTTCTATCGTGATGCGAAGGTCGGGAAATGCCCCGCGATACAGATTCATTCTCTTGACTTCGCTCTCCGGCCCTCGCCCGAAATCGGAGGTTGACGGGTCATGATGCGTGTAATTTGGCGTAAAAAGCTCTTCCGCCACCGATGGATTGCTTTGGTTCCAGAGCTCTTCGATCAATCTACGGACAACTCGCTTGTTTGCGTCTGACATGGGGGTGCCTCCTTCGGACGAATGCGGACTGCCAGTTCAACGGCGGGACCGGAGCCCGGACGTTGCGCAGGTGGGAACACCATTCGGTAGGAATTCGAGCGCTTGCGCAATGCTCTTGTGCGCTTTATACATCCGCGCTTTGCGCATTGCAAGCGCCCGTCTCGCTGGAGGATTCATCCCCTCATTTTTGCTCTTTTAGTTTCTTCAGCCATTCTTCCGCATTCTTATTCTTCGGGTCCATCTTCAACGACTTTTCATAATTCTCAATTGCCAATTCCTTTTTCCCAGCCGCCGCATAAGCCTCTCCCAAACTGTCATACACGTTGGACGACCCCGGATACGTGTGCACATTCTTCAAAAACAGTTTGATCGCTCCACCTGTATCCCCCCGGCTGAGCATCTGGTATCCCATCATGTTCAAAATGAATTCCTCGGGTTTCTTCCCGCCGGAATGTTCAAGCTCTTCGTAGCTTGAAAGCACCGCGTCCGCGCCCTTCAGCGCTCCAATCAACATCATTTGTCCAGAGATCGAACGCGCCTCCGGCTTGTTTTTCCATCCATACTCCTTCGCCAGACTGCGAATATACTCGTCTGCAACAAGAATCCCGTTGTCCGAATTGGCCATGATCGCCACGCCCTGCCCCGTGTCCGCATTCATGACTAACTTTGCTTGAAATCCCTCATCCGCCCCGTTGTGGCCAAACTCACCGGGACTATTTGCGGGCAGCGCAAATCCAATTCCCATGTCGGGGGATGCCGGCGGTCGCGTGAACATTTCCTCGATCATTTTCTGCGAGAGGACCTTGCCGGACCTTCCCTGTTTTTCGAGCGCAATCTCAATCGCAAATTTCGCCAAGTCCGTCGGCGTCGTCCACAAACCAGCTGCGGCCATCTCCGGATAAATGTGCCACTTCCCGTGTACAGATTTTCCGTCGCGGTAAGTTCCCGTCGCCGTACGCGATTGCCAAGCCGCCGGCAACGGCTGCTCGTACGAACTGTCCGTCATCCCCGCCTTGTCCAGCACCAATTCCTTCATCAACGCGGGAAATGGTTTCCCGCTCACATCCATCATCAACAATTGTTCAATCGTTATGCCTCCGCCGGAGTACCGCCATTTCGTCCCAGGCACAAAATCTACTCGAATTTCGGGAGTGTTTGCCGGAGGCTTTTCTCCATTCAGAATCTGCACAAGCGACGGAATTTTCTCGTTAACGTCATATCCCGGAAATCCATGCACGGTCAGCCCCGCCGTGTGGCTTGCCAGCCGCCGCAGCGTCACTTTCTGCTCTTTCGTAAATTCGTTTTCCGGCACCTTCCACGTTTTCAATTTCAGGTTTACGTCTTCATCCAGCGAAAGCTTTCCCTGCTGCACCACCGCCAGCATTCCCGTCGCTGCAACCGGCTTGCTGATGGATCCCGCCTGAAACAAGGTCCTCGGCGTGACCGGCGAACTTCCTCCCAATTCCGTAGTCCCGTACGCCTTTACCCATGCGATCTTGTATCCGTCAATCACCGTCACCGTCAGCCCCGGGTCTTTGTAGGCTTTCATCAATTCAGTCAGACTCAGTTTGACCGGCGCCTGGCCTTTTCCGAGCTCGACGGGCTCAATTCCGTTTTCCACTCTTTCCTGTCGCGCTTTTACGCCGTCCGTCGCCTTTTGGTCGCCTTTCGCGCCCTGCCCAAGTGCCGCATTGCAGAAACAAGCGGCCATCACAATTGCCAGCAAACCCGCGATCTTCCGTACATGGTTCTTCACGGTTTCCTCCAGCGATCCAGTTTCAGCCACACAAATCCACTCTTAGAGACGAATCAGTTTCAGAAAGGTTCCGTAGGTTCTCGCATTTCTTGAACGCCTGCAAATTTTTCCGCAAAACACAGAAATGCCCGGCCTCGCTATGCGAAACCGGGCATTCCAGTGTTTCTGTATTCTTGCTTTCTTATCTACGCAATTTCCTCTTCGCCTTCTTCAGCAACTTCGCCGCGCGCTTCTTCCCTTTTGCGACGGTCTTTTTCGCCGCCTTGCTCGCTTTCTTGAACGCCTTTTTCGCCTTCTTCGCTGTCCGCAACGCCTTGCGCCGCACAATCTTCTCTTCCTTGCGCACGGTCTCCGCCGTAGTTTTCGCTGTCGCTACAGCCTTCCCAACCGCGGTTCCCACTGTCTCCCCTATGTTCATCAGGGTTTCGCTTCCCGGCGTCGGTTCATTGTTCGTCGGTTCATCGGTCGTCGGTTCATTGGTCATTCCTGTTTCTCCTTGGCTGCTATTCCGCTTCTAGGTTGGCGAATCATACGCCCATCCACACTTGTCCGCCATCCCTTCTTTCGCCTCCATTTTGCATGCAGTGGGGAATTTCCGCTGGCTCGCCCCTTAGGGGCGGCGAGCGGTATCCTTAGTCAAAACTTCCTGTCACTCCCTGGAATCCATGCATCGCCTGTTTGAAGAGCCACTTCATCACGCGCGCCGCGCTGTAGCAGTACGCCACGTTGTATCCCAGCGTCGAAAAGCACTCCGGCTCGCAACCCTTTTTCATCTCCGCCAGCTGCTTCACATCAAATTTTTGACTCTCTACGGTTCCCGAATCGTATTTCGCGTTGTACATCGGGAAGCATGGCGCAAGCGTGCCGTTCGTTCGAATGATCAGCCAGTTCTGTCCGGCCCGGCATCCCCAGTGTTCGCCTTTTCCGCGCATGAATCCCTTCATATTTTGCAGCCGCGGAATCGAGTCCACCATCTTCCAACCCTGCCGCTGCTTGTCAATCAGCCAGTCAAGCAAATCGTCTACCATCGCGAAATCATTCGGCCGGACGTACGTGTCGTTCTCATGCAGATGCTTGAAGTGGCCCTGCTCCATCATGGGCGCTTCGTTGATATGAAACGTGATCGAAATGCCGTTTTCGTGTGCGATTCTCGCCAGCTCTTTCACGTCCTCAATTGTTCGTCCGGCAAATATTCGTATTGAAAAACATCGTGTACCCATAGCGGTATTGGCGCCGCACAAGGTAATCGAAGTTCTTCTGCACGTGTTCAAAAGCCTTCGGTAGTCCGGGCTTTTCCTTGATTGCGTCGCATGCAAAATTAATCGTCGCTATCCCTGCATCGGCAAGCCGGTCTGTCACCTCAGGACGCAACAACCGCGCATTCGTAGCGAGGTACACCCAAAAATCTTTCTTCGCCGCGTAGTAAATCACCTTGTGCACGAAGTCCGGCCTTAGCAACGGTTCTCCGCCCGTCGGCGCTAGCACTCGGCAGGGCGTCGAATACAGCCAGTCAATCGCACGCCGCGCTGTGTCCTCTGTCATGCCCTTCACGCGGTTGTCGTACGACCAGCAATAATGGCAATCCAGATTGCACTTCCACTCCGTAAACAGGTAGGCGATGATCGGCTGAAATTCTCCCGGCAACAGCCGTGACTTAAAGTACGGAAACATCCAGCCCTTCATCGTCTTGAATATGCGATCCGCTGGCCAGTGACGTTTGCCTGTTTGTAACACGCGGTCATGCGCCGCAATGTCCTCCGCATCCAGCTCGTGATAAAGCTCGGGGTGTTGTGGGAATACAGGAGTTGGAAGCGCCTTTAATTCTCGCCCTTCGCTATTTTGCTCTAGCGGCTCAGGTGCTTCTTGCTGCAACAATTTATGAAGTGGTACGTCGAGTCGAAACGGCTGCGTGGGTAGGGTGGGTATCCGCTGCATCTCAGACATACTGCCTCCTGTCTTTCTGGTTCCCCGGATGCCCGTGTCCTCATGTCACGTCACCTGGGCCAGTGCTCTATTTTGGATTCATGAACGGCCGAATTCGGCTCATCAAGTTTTTTTGAACTGTCAGACCGGCTTTGTTTACCCTTCCTACCCTTCCCATTCGCCATCCCTGCCCATTGGGACGGGTGCTTTTCAAAGCACTTTCTCTTGGGCAATGGGGGCACCGGCGACGCGAGCAGCTAAGATGAAAGTACGTGGGAGTTCGCCATGGCTAGAACCTTCGCAGCCCGGCTTATGTGTCCGCACTGCGACGCGAACAGTTGGCTTACGCTTTCCAATCGCGAAGAATCGTTCGAACAGATTCTTCGCCAGTCGTGGGACTTTAAGTGCCGCGAGCACGGTTCCCAGAGCGGCCTTCCCGTCGAACTGCTCGAAGTAGCTCCTATCGACGATCCTCTGCAAATGAAACAGGAACAACCCGCTTATGCCGTCTCAGCAGCGGTTGCCCCTTCGAAAAAAGCCTCACGCGCCAGCGCCCGCACGGCCATCCATGTTCCCGTTGTCATTTATGGCTTCGGCTCGTCCAGCGGCGCCTTCAAGGAAGAAACCGAAACTGTCCTCGTCAACAACGGAGGCGCACTTGTCCTGTTGAAAGCGAAGCTTTCGGTCGGTGATACCGTCTTTCTCCTTGACAGAATCACCGGCGTCGAACAGCAAGTCCGTGTGGCCTATCTCGACCGCTACACCGAGCGCGAATCCCGCGTCGGTCTGGCCTTCAAGGAACCTCTCTCCAATTTTTGGCGTCGCGCACGCAAAAAGCCGCGCGTCCCCAAATCCATGCGCGTCACCGTGAAAGGCAAGGATCCCGAAGGCCGCTCATTTACCCAATCGGCTTACACCGTGAATCTCAGCCAGGATGGCGCTCGCTTGGACGGCGTCGGCCTCCTCACCTCTTCCGGGCAAACCGTAGAAGTCCGCCGCCTCTGGCGCAAAGCAAATTTTCGCGTCGTTTGGGTCGGTCAGATTGGCACCGCGGAATCGAATCAGGTTGGCCTCTTCGCACTAAATTCCGGCAAGAACATCTGGAACGTGGATCTCCCTGGCCCCTCGGATCCCCAGCCCGACACTCCTCCTCGCAAAAAGTAGCGCTCCTGGGAACGCCGATTTCCCAATCGGCGTCCTTATCCCTCAGCGAACCAACATCATTGCAAACCCGTCATACCCCTTTGTTCCCACCGTCTGAATCGCCGTCGCGCTCACGCGTTTATCCGCCGCCACAATCTTGTTGAACTTCCTCACGCCCTGAATGCTCACATCCTTGCTCTTGGCGTTAATCACGCCCCCATCCCGCACCACGTTGTCCGCAATAATCGCCGTCCCCTTCCGCGAAAGCTTCAGCGACCATTCGAAATACGTCGGGTAGCCCTCTTTATCCGCATCCAGAAAAATCACGTCGAACGGTCCCGCATTCTCATTCACCAATTGCGGCATCGTCTCCTTCGCATCGCCCACTCGAATTTCCACGACGCCATCCAGCCCCGCCCTCGCAATATTTTTCCTAGCCACGTCCGCGTGTTTTTTCTCATACTCCAGCGTGATCAACCTTCCGCCTTCGCCCAGCCCACGCGCCAGCCAAATCGTGCTGTATCCTCCCAGCGTCCCCACTTCCAAAATCTTCCGCGCCCCAATCATCTGCGCCACCAGCATCAGCAGCTTGCCTTCATTTGCGGCAACCCCAATTGGCGGCAATTTCGCGGCCTTGCAATCCTTCAACGCGGCCTTGAGCGCCTTGTCCTCCCCAATCATTCCTGCAAAATAATCACTCACCTTCGTCCAGAGTCTCTGGCTCATCGTTCGCATCCTCCCACTTTCTTAAATCCAGCAGCGTACCATCTCACCAATGCTCAGTAACTGCTCATGGAATTATTCCCTCTGTACCTGTCCTTCTCTTTCCCAAATGTACTCTCTCGATGGTACCGCCGTGCTATTCCCGCTCTCCCGTCCCGGCGAGCACCCTATCTCACGCGCATTACTACGCTCACGCACCCTGTGGAAAGTCGACCTACGCGACCGCCGAATCAGGCGCAAAGAGTCGAATCCCGGGCGCGCGCGCAGTATCGCAGCCATCTATGCCTGAGCTGCTTCAGACCGTCCTCGACCCGATCCGGTCTTTCGTAGACCGCCTCAGCCTGCGCGTTAAGTTCTTATTTTCCTTGGTTTTAGTTATCTTGGCGATGACCTTCTGCACCCTCCTCGCCGTGCGCCAGTTAATTGAAGTCCGCGCCGAGCGCCAAATCGCCCAAGACGCTCAAAACTCACTGCTTACCTTCCAGGTCATGTCCCACCAGCAGCACATGTCCCTCAATCGCAAAGCCGAGCTTCTCGCCACTCTGGCTTTCCTCCGGGACGGCGACGCGACCGCCATTCAAGACGCCAGCAAAGACCCCTGGCAATCCGAGGACTGCGACCTCTTCGCTCTGACGGACGGCAAGGGCAAAGTCACTGCCGTTCAGACCAGAAACTCGGAAGCTCCCATTTCCTCCGCTCACAAGGCCATCGGCAACCTGCTACGCTCTTCGAATTCCAGCCATCACTCTCAAAAACCTGCCTTGGACTGGTGGGTCAACGACACACATCTTTATCAAATCGTTGTCAGGCCATTCGACCAGGATCCACGCACCAATCGTCCCTCCTCTGGAGGGGTCATCGTCGGTCACGAAATGGATTCCACGCGGGCCAGGGAGTTTGCGCGAATCCTCTCGAGCGACTTGGTTTTCCGGCAAGGCAAACACATCCTCGCAAGCTCGCTTTCCGCCGTTGAGGAGCAGCAGCTTTCTGCTCTCCCCGACTCTCCGGAAGATCGTGCTCAGCTATGGCTGGGCCATCGGCGCTATTTCGCGAGTTCGCTCAAACTTTCCTCCGAAGCACCCGGAGATCTCAATCTTCTCGTTCTCAAGTCCGACGACGCGGCCCTCGCTTCCATCGGCCCTCTGAATCTATTCCTCGTTCTTCTCGGTCTCGCTGCAGTTATCCTCGGCGGCATGCTCGTCTACTTCATCTCCAGCAACTTCACAAAACCTCTTGGCTCCCTCCTCAAAGGCGTTCGCGCTCTTGAGCAGGGCGATTACTCCTACCCTCTTTCCCCCGTCGGCGCTGGTGAACTCGCAAGGGTCACTCGCGCCTTCGACAGCATGCGTGGCACTCTTCAGAGCAACGAAGCCCAACGCAAGCAACTCGAAGATGATTTGCGCCAGTCTCAAAAAATGGACGCACTCGGCCGGCTCGCCGGTGGCGTCGCGCACGACTTCAACAACCTCCTCACCGTCATCAAAGGCAACGCGGACATCGCCCTGGACCGCATTCCCGCTTCGGATCCCGTCCATGGCCATTGCCGGCAAATCAGCAAGGTCGCCGACCGCGCCTCTTCTCTCACACGCCAACTTCTGGCCTTCAGCCGCCGCCAGATGCTCCAGCCCAAAGTCCTCGACCTCAACGACCTAATCATGGAAGACACACGCCTGCTCAAGCGGCTGCTGCGCGAGGACATCGAATTCAACGTGATCCTCGGTGAATCTCTCGGCCGCGTCCTCGCCGACCCGGGCCAGATCGAGCAAGTCCTTCTGAATCTCACGGTCAATGCTGCCGACGCCATGCCCGCGGGCGGAACGCTGATGATCGAGACCCACAACGTCGAAGTGGACAAGAAATACTCTCGCATTCGTCCGTTCGTGACGCCCGGGCAATACGTCATGTTAGCCGTCACGGACAACGGCACGGGCATGACCGCCGAAACCAAAGCCCGTATCTTCGAACCTTTTTTCACCACAAAGGAACCCGGCAAAGGCACCGGCCTCGGCCTCGCCACCGTCTACGGCATCGTCAATCAAAGTTCCGGTTACATCCACGTGGACTCTGCACTTGGTGCTGGAACTCGCTTTGAAATCTATCTGCCCCTGACCCAACAGGCGGCGCCCGCCGTCTCCCCCTCCGCGCTCCACGCTGCCCAGTCGCCCCACGGCGAAACCGTTCTCCTCGCCGAAGACGAAGAAGCCGTCCGCACGCTCACCTGCGAATTCCTTCAATCCGCCGGCTACAACGTCCTCACCGCCGCCGACGGCGTCGAAGCCCTCGAAGTAGCCCAACGCCTCGGCAGTTCTATCCAGCTTCTCCTGACTGACGTGGTCATGCCCCGCATGCGCGGCCCGGAGCTCGCCGAACGTCTGCGTTCTCTCCTGCCAAATCTGAAAGTGGTCTTCATTTCGGGCTACTCGGAAGAACTGCACGGTTCCGCTGGTCTCCCGCCAGACGCAACCTTCGTGCAAAAGCCCTTTTCCCGCGAAGTTCTTCTGCAACAGTTGCGCGACGTCTTGGCCGCGAAAGTCCCCAAGCCCAACCACCAGCCGAAACGTCCCTCAACTTTCTTTCTCTCCCCCGATTCTCCCGCCCCCCGCGCCAATTAAACGATTCTCATCGTTGTAGTGGCCAATCTTTAGATTGGCGCTTCCGTTGCCTTCACACAGGTTTCCTCTCCGCGCATCCTCCGTGCACTCCTGCGTCTCTGCGTTATCTTTTAATCCTTCTGTGTGCTTGACGCCTTCCTCGACCTGTCGGGGTTTGCCTCATGGCGGGCGCTTCTTGTCCTTGAACAATTCCATTTGACAACTCACTCGGATTCCGATATAACGGACGCCGACTATGAGAGACCCGTTGCAAAAACTGCTCCCTCTTTCCCCCGCCGTCCTGCATATCCTTCTCGCTCTTTCCGGCGAAGACCGCCACGGTTACGGAATCATGCAGGAGGTCCTTCGCCAATCCGAAGGAAAATACAAACTCGGCCCCGGCACGCTCTACGACAACCTCCAAAGACTCCTCGAACAAGGCATCGTTCGCGAAACTGCTCCGCGCTCCTCTTCCACTGATTCCCGCCGCCGCTACTATCGCCTGACCCCATTCGGCCGCCGCCTTCTCGCAACCGAAGTGGATCGTCTGGAAAGCGCCTTGCGCGCCGCCAGAATTCACCTCAAGCCCCGTACGGAAAGAACGTGATGATGCGCCCGATCTATCGTTGCCTCCTCGCATCGCACCCAACAATGTTCCGCGACCGCTTTGCGGAGGAAATGCTTTGGATTTTTGACGAGTCTCAGGGCCCGTGGAGTCAGACCTCTCTCCTTCTCGACGCCTTCGCTTCCCTCCTCCGCCAATGGCTTCTTCGCTCCGAACCCTGGAAAGGCTTCGTCGCAGTTCTCGGCGGAATCTTTTCCTTGATCGCCGGATTCGGCAGCTTCATTCCTTGGGAAGAAATCTGGCGCGCCGTTCGTTCCGCGTTCTAAGCGACGTCCGCACGCAAGGCAGGAAAACTCCATGCTGAAAAAACGTTCGAAAATCACTTTGGTCGTAATTGCTGCGCTTCTCGGTTTGGGCGCGATCTACGAACAAGTCGGCCGCCACCAAGACAGAGCTCGACTTCCGCAAATCGGCAAATCGGTGGACATCGGCGGCCGCTCGCTCAACATCTTCTGCTCGGGAACCGGCGGACCAACCGTAGTCTTCGAGTCGGGCGGTGACGGCCCGGGCCTTGGATGGCAATCAATCCAGTCGCAAGTCGCGGCGTTCACCCAAGCATGCTGGTACGACCGCGCTGGCATTGGCTGGAGCGATCCGGGTCCGTATCCTCGCACGAGCGCCGCAATCGGCCGCGACCTTCACGAACTTCTCAAACGCGCCGGTGTTCCTCCGCCTTACGTCCTCGCTGGAGCATCCTTCGGCGGCCTAAATTCGCGCGTCTACAACGGCCTCTATCCGCAAGAAGTCGCAAGTATGGTCCTGATTGATTCTGCGCACGAAGATGAGCCGATTCGCGCGCCGAAATTCTATCTTGCCCGCACTTTGCCGCGTTGGCTCTGGCATCCCGCTTCCATCGCTTTCCAAACGGCCGCGAATGTCGGACTCATCCGTCTCTTCCAGACATCGCCTCCGCAGTCAAATCCGGGCTCGCCATTAACTCCGGACGAAATCATTGCCGCCCTCCGCCGTCAACCCAAATCGGTCGCAAACAATGCCATGACGGGAATCGTCATCCCGGAAAGCTACGAAGAAGCGCGAGCCGCGGCTGGCCTCGGGGATCGCCCGCTCATTGTTCTCACCGCCGGACAGTCATTCGATTTTGGCGATCCAACTATGAATCAACAGGCCGCCGCCTACCAACAGGTCTGGATCCACGAAATGCAAGCCAAACTCGCCCAGCTCTCCACGCGAGGCCGCCAAATCGTCTTCGACCACAGCAACCACGGCAGCATTCCCAATGACGCAATCATCTCCGCGATTCGCGACGTCGTCACCCAAGCCCGCAGCGCACACGCCTTGTCGAGCCAACCTATCCGGTAAGGTGACTCACCCGGACTCTGTCGCGCCTTCTCACTGCACGCCAGGATGCAAGACAATGCCCTTGTGTTTCCCAACTGCTTCCACTTGTGCGCGGCAATGTCGCAGCACAGTCTGCGTATTTTGCGTGGAAAGTTCCAGGCCGGCGAAACTCCCTCCGTCTACTGGAAGTAAGCCCACCGCGTGCGAATACTCGTGCAGCAACGCAACCACTTGTGCTCGAAGCGTGCCTCCCACATAGACGTCAATGTGCAGCAACTGGGAAGTGCTGAGCCCTCCCGGTCCCCCATTTATCGGAACAATGCGCACGCCTGAATTGAGCTGAAAGAAAGCTCCTCTGCCGTTGATGGTGATCGTCGAGCCGGCGGTTGCATTTTCCATCGAGCCGGCTATATAGGGCTGCTCGTAGTGCCAGCCTCCGTCAGCGCTCTGTATTTTCAAAATGTATTGCGGACCGGTTTCGTCAATTGCGTAGCGCAGCGATTCGAATTTCCTCACACGATCGGATTCGGCTTGTCCGAACCAGGCCGAGCACCGGTTTTGGCCCTGCAGAATTTCGACAACCTCTTCACGCGCGTGCAGGATGATCATTCCCCGCTCGCCCATCGCTTTCAATTCCTCCGCAACAGGGTCCTCGACCTGTTTCTCCCGGACGTCTGCATGCCACCGTGACGCGATGGCGTTGCCATCAAATCTCAACTCCGCGCAAAGTTTCTCCCAATGCTCCGCCTCGACCGTCGAGAGCCTCGCTCGTTGAATATACGGAACCGGCCAGCGTTCTCCGCACAACCGTGGAATCGCCGTTGGATGATCCGTGGAAATTGGAATTGACGTGGAAGAAGTGATGGATTGGTCTTGGGAATACGCAACCTTGCCGGAATTAAGCAAAAACCCGAAAACAAAAAACACTACAGCAAATCTCCCGCGTGCCTGCAGCACTGGAGCCTCCCGGACGAACTTGTTTTCACCACAGTCCGTTCCCCGGGGTTGTTCTTCTCCCAGGCCGCCTACTCGCTATGGCCTCGCGAACGGTCGCTTTGTTTCCAATAGAGACGAAAAAAACTGGCCAAAAGTTTGGTGAGATCCGACGGCAGAGCGGAAAAACCGCGTCATTCTTTCAATTTAAATGAGAAATCAAACTGCACCTTGCTCGCATAACCGTAACGAATAGGACGCATCGCGAACTGATACACGGAATACCTGATTAACTCGCTAGCCAAACATCTCGATAATGGAGCAAGCAAACTAGTCTTATGGCTACGAAGCGTCGCAAGCGAAAACCGAAACCCGCGCAGGGCTCGAATCCACCGAAGCAGGTCATAGTCCAGCCCAAGACTGAGCAGCCTGCGACTCCAATCGAGATCGAAGTTGAAATCGAAGGCTCTGCGAGTCCCGTCGAGTTTCGCGATCAAACCGAGAGTTCGATCAGTCCTGTCGTGCTGTCCGCTGATGCGGAAGAGCCTGCCTCGGATTCCGCAGCGCCAGCCGGGGCCGATCGGCGCTCTTATCCTCGCTACGCATTCACCGCTGCCGTTGAGGTCATCGCAGCCGAGCCCGGCGCGGAAATTCGGACCCGCGTGCGCGATTTGAGCCAGCAAGGCTGCTACGTGGACACGGACAGCCCACTCGCTTTAGGAACAGCCACGGATGTTCTCATCACCAAGGGCGCAACATCGTTCGCAGCCCGCGCAAGAGTCGTCTACAACCAACCGGGCAAGGGCATGGGGTTGATGTTTACTGCCGTGGAGTCCGAGCACGTTCAAACTCTGAATATGTGGATTGCTGAGTCCCGCGAGAGCTCATGGCTCGCGGCCAATCGCCGTAGGAGCCAGCGCGTCTTGATGAATATCCCGGTACGAATCTCGGGGCAGGCCGCCGGCGACTCTTCGCTCTTTGAAGAAGAGACTCACACTCTCGCAATCAGCGCTCATGGAGCATTAATTGTTGTCACCTCGCCGGTTTACCGCGGCCAGCGGTTCACTCTGTCGAACACGCAGGCGAAAGCGTCGCTGGAATGTGTTGTGGTTCACGTGGATCGCTCCTCGAGCGGCGAAATTAACGTGGGAGTGGAGTTCCTACTGCCTAATTCGAGATTTTGGGGCGTGGCCTTCCCGCCAAAAGACTGGACCCCACGTCACCCCGACGCGAAATTTGGGCAAAACTGAAATCCGCTCACTTCACCGGCCGTTGTACTACCACTTTTTCCCCGACGTCCATGCTCATCAAATCTTCGCCGACCTCAAGCGGTCCCGCGTAAGTCTGGCGCGTCAACACTACAAAGTTCTGCCCGTTTCCGGGTATCACGTGCGAATAAACGGCGAGCTTCGGCTTCACCGTTTCAAATATCGTCCCAGCCTGTTCCGGCGTCGCGTGATGTCCAAGAATTTGCCGCACCATCTCAGGCTTGAACAACTTTCCTCGCTCCTGGATGAATGCTTCGGGATCGATCACCTCATGGATCAACAGATCGGTTCCCTTCGCCCAGTGAACCAAATTTTCTGACGGCCGCGTATCCCCGGACAGCACCACTGAATGACCTTCGAAATCCACACGATAGCCCATCGCTGGTGTCACAAGTCCGTGGTCCACAAAAAATGCCGTTACTTTCAGCCCGGTGTGCTCATAGACAACCCCTTCTTCAACATCCTTCGCTTCGGCCAGCGCTCCTTCTCCCGCCAGTTTTTCATCCACGTCCCGTCGAATGTGGATATCGAATTCAAACGCCTCCTGTAGATGCGTCATCATGTTCTTCGTTCCCCTCGGTCCCCAGACTCGCAGTGGAACCTTGCGTCCGGTTAACCAGCCGGTCAGCCACAGGTCTGGAATTCCCACCACATGATCCGAATGTAGGTGCGTCAGGAAAAGCCCCGTAATCTCGCTAATGTGAATCTTGATCTGTTCCAGGCGCTGCGTGGCGCCTCGACCACAATCGAAAACCAGTTTCTCCCCGCCCGCCTCTACGAGAATGCTCGGGCCAAACCGGTCCATTCGCGGCTGCGGAGATCCGGTGCCCAACAGCGTCACTTTTAGGTTCTGTGCATCTCCTATCCCAGCGAAAAGCGTGGCTCCAAGCAGACACAAGATCAACCGAATTGAAAAATTACCGCGCGACTTTCGCATTCCGTTACGACCTTTCCGTCACAAGTTGGTCGCAGTCTACTTCATTGCCTCGGTCGCGTATATCGTCGCGAGTCGCGCGATTCATCTTCGCTTGGTTTTGGGTTTGCCGTTCTATCTCCCAGATCCCTCGCCATACTCGCATCACTCGAAATCTTGTCGACATCGGCGCTCCGAGAAGGAGGTGATTCAGTGAGGTACGGTTTACGTTGACGTAGTAGGGGAGGCGCTTGTGACGTTGCCGAGCGCCTCTCTCCTCATATGGCTGATTGGAGGAATCTGTCAGCTTACGCGAGCAAAATACGCTGACGCGGCGGTAGGCCTTTGACCGGGCGGCGGTTCTTGCGCCGGGACGACGAAGCCGCTTGCCGGGTTCTACGGTTCGTGGGTTCTCCGCTCAGCGCTTCGGCTGCATGAGCCGCCACATTGGTCAGAACTAGATCGGCAGCTACGCCAGCCAGGAAAACTCGCGATGCTATTTTGTCCACAGGCGCGTCACAGACCTGCTCGAGCGCGGAAAGAAGTTCAGCCACACTGCTGAAATGGTGGTCTCGTAAAGCGAGAATGTCAGCCGCAATGCCCATGATCCACCTCGGATTGAGCACAGCATATCACGCCGATTACGCCTTGCACCTGTACGAATGGACAGGTGTTTCAAACCGGCAGAACCCGTCAAGATTAAGTCCCGCATTACCCAACCCCGTGTTTCGAGCTCGCGGAATTTCGGGCATACTTTTGGCGGATGAAATTCACGCACCACGGTTTACAAATTGAAATTCCGGACGACTGGTGGACCGAAGCAGGCATGCGCGGCTTCGTACCCACCTTCACAGCTTATCGCGTGAATCAAATGCTCTTTCGGAATGCCCAAGAAATCCCTATCCAGGATATCGGCCCCGTCAGTCCTAACCCAGGCGTTGGCATTTTTAACGACAGTAAAGCGGAGGGTTCAGCCCGCGACCGCGTCGTCCGCATTTTGCGCGGCTTCCGCTTTGATGACGCCATCCCGCCCGTGGAAATCGTCGAGGCTCAACCTGGACACCCGTATCGCTATAAGCTGATTCATGGTGCGCATCGCTTCTATTGTTCTCTGGCCGCTGGATTCAAGTGCGTCCCTGCTATCGACGGCCCTGACGAAAACCCATGAGGCAGATTACTAAAGCGCGTTTGGGCTCTTCCCTCAGGAGCGCCGGCGGCGCGGCATAACTTAGCCCAGCGCGTTTACCCTGAGCGCCTTATGCGAGGGTCAGCGCTGGCTCAACTTCTCTTCCAACTCAATCCCCGTAGGGGCGGCACGATCTCGGCTTGGTTTTAGCTCTCGGGTTTGAGTTTGGGTTACCCCTGGCCAGGTGTTCGATTCCTTTGCGTCTCGAATGCTCTCTTCTGCAGGCATCCAAAACAGCTTAAGTGCTAGGGCATTTCCCTGACCAAGTCTTCGGGTATTTACTCGATTGGGTCCCATCTGGCAAAGAATACATAGTCATGTGTGAGCATGTGAGACGACTTGGCTGTGCCCGAGAACACATTCAACAGTTCAAGCTCCCCTGATCGATCCCGCGCCAGCGAGCAGACAGACCACGCGTCTCCCAGGGACCAACCCGTGTCTGTGGACCTTAGTCTCGAGGGCAGAATGGAACGGCGGCTCCCCATCATCATCGTAGTCCGTCTGGCGCGCGCACCACGTCAAGATACTGACCCAGACCAAAGCGAAAAGACGTACACGGATAACATTAGTCTCCATGGCGCCCGCGTCATATCTCGATTCCATTGGGAACCCGGGGAAATGGTCAACGTCGCTCCGCTAAAGTACGACTGCGTGCGCGGCAAGGTCGTTTATTGTCAGCGACTGGCCGACGGCCGCCACGCCTTCGGAGTGAATTTCCAGGACAGCGCGATCAGCTGGTCCGTCCTCCAGCGATACGGTGGGGCATCAGAATGACCTCGGCAACCCAACGTCGCCAAGCGCGATGGTTCATGGCGATTCGATTCGAGGCCCAAGGGACCAGGAGGAATGAACGTGAGTCACTCTTTTGCTGAAATCCGGCAGACGCTCCCGATGGTTGACGTGGGCACTGTACATCCGGAGTCAGGCGCGTCAGTCGAGCTGCTATTTGACAGCTTTTGTCAGCCGGCCTACTCGGGCATTCGCTCGGGCGCCATGGGTCAAAGACAAATGCTCTATCGGGCAGACCCTTTTCAAATTGATCTTCAGCTCGAAGCGGACCGGGAGCACAACCACCTCCTCGTCGCCGGACAGTTGCTGGACGTTAGCCATCCGGAGATAGCATGCCTTAACGTTCCGGTCATGCTCTCGAATCTCCGCGGAAATGTCGTTAACACAGCGACGAACCAGTTTGGTGAGTTTCGCGGCGAGGTCGAAAACTCGGGAGATTTGGAGCTTTCTTTCCTCGGCCACGGCGGGGCCCGTATCGTCATTTTGCTTCGAGGCCCACTATCTTGACGGAAACCCATGGCGTCAGATTGTTCAGCCTGTTTGCTTCATCTGTCAGGCCACTCGGTAATCTCCGCTGCAAAACTTAGGGTAAGACCCGATTGCCAGGAAATTCCGCGTTGGCTACCGTTTAATGTGGCCCAGATTACTTGCCGCTTGCCAAGAGTTGACCAATTGGAAAAACGATGCGGGCGCCCCGGAAAACGCACGCCTGCAATTGGGCCAAATGCTGAATCAGCCCTCGCCCCCCTTAGGCACAACTATGTCGCTCAACGATTGCTCGCCTTGCAAAGCTGGCGTGTGGCGCAGAGATTACCGCCGATTACTGGCGCTAGCCGGAATATCTTTAAACGCGATTTTTGAGAGGGTTGGTGTTCCCGTGGCGACAACGAACGAATTTCGTCGCCATCCTCGCATTTCCGCTCCAAAAGGAACGATTCTGGCCTGGCGGAGCGGCTTCGCACGACAGGTTTCGCGTATTGGCAATCTTTCACTCGGCGGGTTATATATCCGCACAACCGAGCCACCTCCCACAGGAGCGGTCATCCAATTACTGCTTAACGTGCCTGCAGGCGAAGTAAGGGCTCGCGCCGTCGTGCAATGGAGCGAACCCATGAAAGGTGTGGGTGTGAAGTTCGTTGCGATGCAACAAGAAGACCACGCGCGATTCGCGAGTTGGTTAAAGCAATTGTCATCCTAGAACAAAATTGCTCCGCGAATTCTGTTCTTTGCCCTTTCCGAACGCCCTGAAATTAGTTAGGACTTGCCCAGCTTCCTGCGGGCTTTACCAATTCCAAACCGACGGCGAACTTCTCAGATCCCAGGTACTCGCAATAGACAATTCTTGCCTCCGTCCACGCGCCCCCTTTTGTGCTTACCAGCGCTTGCTCACCCGGGCGCCACGCAGCTTCCGTTGTCACACGCATTCCATTGGAACTAACGTTTTGAGATCGAGCCTTCTCGCTGGGCTCGGGTTGCTCCGATCGGCCAAGCGCTACCGGCATTTCTTTGCCGACTCGCCCGCTCGATCGGTCATCATGTACGATTCTGCCAGCGGGCACTCTTGCATTTTTCCGGACCGGCAAAATTGCTGTGACCGACGTGCTCGATTCCGATGGCGTGACATTGAGAAGGCCGCCGAATTGCTTCATCAGTTCCCGCATGCCCGCTAGGCTTACCCTCAATTCGCCGGTCCCTTTCCTCAACGACTCCAGCAGAGCTGGAGGTAGCCCACGGCCTTCGTCGCGCATTTCAAGTGTCAGATATTCTTGATCAATGAAAAGCCGCACGTTAACGCGCGAGGTTCCCGAGCGTCCAAATATATCCGTAAGGCATTCCTGCGTGATCCGATACAACGCGCGTTCAGCGGACTCTAGGAACCTGTCCAGTTTTTCGGGAAAGTCCATGTTCACGGAGATTTCCGTCTGCTTGACGAACCGTTCGATGTGCCAGCGCAAACTTGCGAGCAAGCCTTCTTTATCAAGCAAGGGCGGGTTCAAAAATTGAGAAACGATCGTGATTTCCTTGGACAAGGATTCGGCCAGAGAAATACTGTCCCTCGCCATCTGTAACGCACCGTCGCCTGATTCTTCAGCTCGTTTCTGCAATTGATATAGTTTTGAGAGCAACGACGAAAAGCTGGGACTCGTCCTATCGTTCAACTCAACCGCAATCCGCCGTCGCTCCCTGTCCTGAGCTTCCAGCAGGCGCGAGGAGAGTTCGCCGAGGGCCTCTTCCGCTCGCTTGCGCCTCGTCGCATCGCGCGTAACCTTGCCGAATCCTCTCAGCACTCCTTTTTTGTCCCGCAATGCCGTGATGCTGATGTCCGCCCAGAAAACCGTGCCGTCCTTGCGCACGCGCCAACCCTCGTCTGTCACTTGCCCCTGCGCTTCCGCGATCTTCAATAAATCTGCCGGGTGGCCACGTTTAATATCCTCGGCCGTGTAAAAGCGCGATATGTGCTGGCCGATAATCTCTTTTGCTGTATACCCCTTAATCTTCTCCGCGCCGTCATTCCAGCTGGCAACATGTCCTTCGCGATCAAGCGCAAAGATGGCGTGCTCGTTCGTCTTTTCCACGAGCATGCGGAAGGACAGCCCCATCTTTAGCAGTTTCTGATGCTCGGCTTCATCGAAACCGACCGAACTTCGGCTCAGGGAATCGCCGCGGTCTGGCCGTTTTTCAGCCTGTTGTTTGTCGGGGGTATCGTCGGGAGAAGAGCGTTGCTTGGAGTCAACCATGGGACCGTTCGGCCGCGTTATGGTTGATTCGATCCACGCTCCGGAACTGATTCTGAGAATGAGCGGTGACGAAGCCTAAACGCGGACGCCTCCTTGCCCCAGTGCTGGGCGTTGGGGGAACTCAAACAATCGAGCCTGCATTAACCAAGTCCGACCCTACATCACCAATCCTACATCCGCATCCTGTCCTACACGCCCCGCCGCCTCAATCAGGGAAAGACCCCATTCCCGGTGCAGCAAAACACCTAACCCAAAAACCTGGTCCCAATCCCGCCAGCCGTGTCCTTCACCAAAGTTGGCGCGTGGCACGTCTAAATCTTCACTTGAATTTTTCCTCTGCGAGCACCGTGGAGAAGACGCCACTCTTGAAGTGCCGCTCAACAAAACACTCATGAATTTCGTTTGGCTTTTTTAGAAGCCGCACGCTCTATCCAAATGAGCTATCGGCGCATCCTCGGCTACTATCCTGTTCTACTGCTCTTGTTCCTCTGATTCGACTCTAGTTCTTGGCAATTTCGAAGGTCAAAATTGCCGGATTGGGATCGCTCTGCGAGATGGCCACGAATTTCGAAGGAGAGATCATGTAAATGACAACGTTGCCTCCGGTGCCCGAAGTGACCGTCATCATTCCTCGGCCATTGGTGGGCGACGGGGATATCGAGTAGGTTGCGTTGAAAGCAACACCGGGATTCGGGCCGCTTGGAGTGCCGATATCTTCGGTGCCGGTCATGGTGCCCGTTGGGCTAACGCCGTTCGCCGAAAACTCCCCGGAGAAAACCGTCACTCCAAAGCCCACCGGATTCGTGGCATAGCCCGCGTACGAACCATTTAGCGATGCATTCGTGAATGACATTGCGGTTTGCTGTTCGGCCACTCCGAACAAAACATTGGTATCGAAGACGGAAAGAAAAACTTGACGGGAATTCACCACATAGCCCACCAGGCTGTAACCCCCGATGGTGATGGATGCGCGCCCATTGCTGGCTATGCTGTATGAGCCCGGTGCATCGGTTACGGAATTGGGAGCACTACAGAAGTTTTCGTCGTAAGTCACGGAAAGGGCGCCGCTGCCGTTGATCGTAAGCAACCCCACGAACGCTTTGGGAACTCCCGAGACAGTGCCACACGCGGAGTGTCCAGTGAGGGAAATCACCAGGTTGCCATTCAATGAAGCGTCGCTGAAACCACCCGCGGGAACTTCCTGCTGCACCACAACGCCGTTGAGCAACGGCGTCGCCGGTGTGACCGTGTCACTCTCCATCACAAATAGTTTTCCAGAATTGATGACGTAGAAAACGAAATTCATGATGTCGGTTGTTCCGCCGAACGTGAAGGTGAAATTCATGGTGCCGCGGCCGGTGGCGGTATTGGAAACCGTGTAATTCGCAGCGGTGAAGGTCATCGGATAGTCCGTGCCGTACCCGTTGACGTCTCCGGCAGTGCTGGTGAGCGCGCCTGTCCCGTTCGATGTGAATCGGCCTTCGATGCTGGCGCGATTGTTTGTGTTATCGAAACCGGCGGCGCCAAACGCGTAGTCTCCGATTATGCGGGCGGTGCTGAAAGCTGTAGTGTCCGTTTTTTCCATGGTTCCCGAAGCGATGGTTCCGGATCCGCCGGAAGCGTCGAACTTGATGAACTGGGCGTTGCCGTCAGCCAGCATAGCGAAGGCCAGCTTCGCAGAACTGCCGGAAAAATTCAGAGTCATCACTCCGCGTTTGTCGGCGCCAATCGAATACGTTCCGGTGAAAGTTTGCGCGGCTCCTGCGCCACCCACGGCGTTGGTGTCCAGTTCGCCGTTGGTGAGATTACCGGCTCCGTCCGCCGTGAATCTGCCCACGGCGGCAAAAGCAGAGGAGATGCCTCCATTCCCGGTGAGCCCGCTGAAAGTAAATGCATAGTTGCCATCCAACGCTGCGTTGTTCACTACGGTACTGGGCGGGTCCGGAACTGTCGGCGGCGCGCATTGGCCGGCGCAACCTGCGCTCGATGTCCCGCCCCCGCAACCGGCTCCGGATATCGTAGCGAAGAGCAACGTGGAACACAGGATCAGCAGAACATTTGGTTCGCGCACTTTCACTTTACCTACCTATTGGCTGGGTGATTGAATTTGTGGCCCTACTTGAAAACGTAGAGCGAATAACTGTGGTTCCGGGAGGGGAGGGCAGCCACGTCTTTGCTGGCGGTTTATTTTCGCGGCTGTCGCGAGGGACGCTGAGAATTCGCACTTGCGAAGCCGCACAGGTTTCACAAAAGTCTAGCGTGAGACTAGCAAGTTCTTGTTCACGCGCTGTGAGTTGACTCTCGCCCCTTTCTGACTTACTTCCAATCATCAATAAGGGGTCGCGGGGTTGTCGTTTGATACGCTGAAGATTAGGGTATTTTCCTGACCAGGTCGCTGGATTCTGGCGTCAAGTCGAAGTTACCGCCGCTTCAGCTCGGCGATACGTTCAGTGTAGAGGTCCTTCAGGCAGTCCACCCACCACTTGTAGATTGAGCATTCCTTCTCGCGACGCGCCAGCCATTCCCGCTGTTCTTTTTGCAGTTCCTGCTTCTTCTCCACGGGGAGTCTTTGCAGCGCGGCGTGGTAAACTTGTCCCAGCTGAACATCCAACGCCGCCACGCTCGGCGAATAACAAATCGCGCGATCCATTTCCTTCGTAGCTTTCGCGCAGTCATAGCTGGTCGCAAACGGCCCTTCGACTTTCTTGTGATCTACGACGAATTTTGTGCCATTCCATTTGTACCAAATCACCACAGGATTCTCGCGGTCTGAGGAATCACCCCACCGGACGACCAACTTGCCGTCTTCAACCGAAAGTCCATAGTTCGCATTGCCAAAAACAGGCGTTCTCTCTTCTTTTCGAGCGGAAGACATCTCGTCGGTAAGGGCAGGATCGCCCCGTTTGTTGACAAATGGCAGCTCGACAAGTTTTCCGTCGGCTCCCCGCTTGTACACGGCATGAATGTCCGGCCCCGCAGTTCCTGTCATGCAGGTCGAGGCGACAACCACGGATTCCTGCTCGCCATCCCCTAAGAAATCGTAGTATTCGAGATGACTCAAATGGATCTGGCCCAGACCCTCGCATTCGGCTTCATCAGACGGCCCGTTGATAAAGCTCTTTATCTCATCTTCCATGATTTTCTTTGCAGGTCCCGGCGTTTGCCCCGGCGTTTGCCCCTGAGTTTGCCCCAAGGCTTGCCCCGGATTTGTAAAGAACAGTACGCTCAGGCTCAACAACAAAACTCTATACATCCCTCGCCTCCAACGGCTTGTGCCGTGACTCATTGTGAGGGGGAGAATTGTTCGCTCCAAAGTCGAACCTGACAGGCCTGTATCCAAAAGATTCTGCTGGCCGCGTGGCGCGGCCTCCAAAACCTCCTGGGTGGCCCATCCTTTCGACGGACAAAGAGTGTTAATTTAGCCGTGATGAGGAGTAGTATAGAAATCAGAGGGAGCGCTACCACTAGCAGTTGCTTTAAACGGAACACCATCGGGCCACTCTTCAGGAAGCCACTCTACCAATAGGGCCATTTCCTTTCCCCGACGCTTCCCAGCAGCAATTGGGCGTGGAAGGCGCATTTCAAGCAGGCCAAAAGGCCTGTTCGGCTTTGCATGGCCGAGCAGGTGAAGTATGCACGGCTACAGCACAGACTCTAATGAAAGGAGGATCGTTCCTCTTCTGCTGGCATTGCTGGCGATTGCTTTGGCGTGGGTGACCTCGAAATCTCTCGCTACCGCCCACCTCGCGGTCCCCTGGTGGGCGGATGCTCCCTCCAGCATAGCTTTCTACGGCACTCTCTACGCCGTTTTCGATAAATATCTTTGGCGAAATAGCTTTGTGCGGAAATTGGGATTGGTGCGAATCCCGGACCTCACGGGAGATTGGCGCGGTTACCTCATCACTTCTTTTGACGGTCATGCGAAGCAGCACGAGCTGATGATCCACATCTTCCAGAGTTGGACGCAAATCGTCGTGTATCTCACCACGGCCGTGTCTATGTCACGCAGTTGCGTAGCAGTGATTCAAGTAGACGATCCGGAAGGCGCTTCGTTGATTTATCAATATCAGAATCAGCCACTGGCAAATGCGATGAAATCAATGCACATGCACTATGGCACAGCTATGTTGAGAATCTCCAACTGCGGCTGTCTGGAAGGAGATTACTACGCAGGGCGCGACCGGCGAACCATAGGCCGGATTTGCTGCAAGAGGGTGAGCGTCCAAGCGTGGCCTAGAGCCTAACGCGGCTGTCGGCCGTGCCAGGTTTCCCCGCCGCGCCTGCCGGGCCACCCTCCATAAGTGGCCATAACTAACTTGCTTCCTGTTAGTCGAAGGGCGTAGGTTGGTACTACGGCGGGCAATCAGTCGCTCAAAAGGAAGTTCTATGGCGGACGAAAGACAAGAAAGACTCGAAGCACGAGCCAGAATCGATATCAGGAAGTTCTACGAAAAAGGCCAAATCACATTGCAAGATCATGCGTCGGTTGTTGGATATCTGAGAGGGGTTTGGTTCGATCACCTCTCGGACATCGAGATCGAAGATTTCATTTGCAGAGAAATCAGAAAGCTAGAGCCCTCAACAATCCAACCCGTCGAGTAGACCCAGGTTGCGTACTGACCGGAGCCTATTTCCGCGGCCGGTTTGCTCCAAATCGGTTTGGTTCTTTTTGCTTTTCTGGCGTAGAAAACTACTCCCAACGAAATACCTTCGCAGAAAGCGCCGTGCAAACGACAAAAACTACTGCCAGTGCCGCTACGTCGCCAACGTGCGCCGACCACGCGTCGCCATTCCAGATTCCCTGGAGTAGAGGTACAGCGTAGCCCAGCGGCAGCACTCTCGCCACCGCATGAAGCACTGGCGGCAGCGATTCAATAGGCACGAAGAGTCCCGAGACAGCAATCATAGGGTACATAATGACGGCCCCAATCGGCTGCGCAAAGCGCGCCGTCGGGACGATGCTGGCAATGAGAAAGCCAATCGACAGGATGCTCCAGGTGCTTATGAGCAGCGCAATCGTGAACGAGAACAATGGAACATGAACGCCGATCGGGTAATAGCGTTTGCCTGCCAGGACCATCAAGGCCAGCGTGGCCGCGGTGAGTAACAGCTTGACGATCACGTGGGCGGTAAGGATGGTCTGCGGGCGCAGCGGCGTGGCGCGGAGTCGTTTGAGGATGCCACCCTCGCGGTAGATGGAGATAATCGTGATCAGCGAAAGCACTGCACTGATGGCGATCAAAACTGAAGCGAGAACCGGCAGGCCCACGCGGATGAAACTGCTGGCTGCGAGTGAGGCCGGTTCGAGTCTGCGGCCAGCCACTCGGCCTAACACGATAAAAACTAGAACCGGGAAACCGATCGTTCCGAACGCTCCAAGCGGCTCGCGAAGGAATATCTTGATCTCAATCCAAGTCAGTTTCCATAGCCCACAGAGCATCATGTTAGCGCCTACTCGCGAATCGAGTGACCAGTCAGCTTGAGAAAGACGTCCTCAAGGTTGGGAAGAATCGTGCGGAAATCCGTGACCCGGATACTATTCTCGGACAAACAATGAATCACGTCGGTCACCAGGTCGTCGCCCCGGCCGTGAATAGTGAATCGAGAGTCAGCGCAGTTCACCGTTTCAACTCCGGGGATCGCCCGAAAACGATCTTCAGCGACGGGGTCGTTCGTGGTGAGGACGACGGTTCGCTCAGGGCAGTGCCGGTCGACGAGCTTATCCGGCCTATCGATGTCTATGATCCGTCCATGCTCGATGATTGCTACACGGTCGCACAACCGTTCGGCTTCCTCCATCAGATGGGTGGTCAAAAAAACCGTCTTGCCGCGCTCGCGGATGCCGCGCACTAGATCCCAGATGGCCCGCCGCGACTGCGGGTCCAGCCCGGTGGTCAGCTCGTCGAGAAAAACCACCTCCGGATCGTTGATGAGCGCGAGGGCAATAAACAGCCGCTGCTTCTGGCCTCCGGAGAGGTTCATAAACCATGCGTTCCGTTTATCAGTGAGGCCGAGCTGCTCGAGTAGCTGTTCGCCGTCTATCGCTTTCTTCTGGTAAAGCGAAGCCCAGAGGTCCACCGCCTCCCATACTTTGATTCGCTTCTGCAACTGTGCCTGCTGGAGCTGAACCCCGATACGATCCTGCAGCTTGTAGACCTGTCGAAAGGGATCAAGACCCAGAACCGCGATGCTGCCCCGGTCGGGCGTGCGCAGACCTTCGATGCACTCCATCGTGGTCGTTTTTCCCGCGCCGTTTGGTCCGATCAAACCAAATATCTCGCCGTCGTTGACCTCGAACGAGACCTCGTCGACAGCTACCGTTGGGCCGTAGGTCTTGCGGACTCCAGACACTTGAATGACTGGACGCATGATAATTTGCAAAATCGCAGATTCACAGAATCGGACCGAAAGTTTATATCATGGACTTACAGTAAGTCCTGGTGAGTTCGGCTTACCGGGATAAGTCGGTTTGGCCACCGGCACCCAAAATTGTGTCAGCGCTTAGTCTCTGAGCCATCCGTCCCAGGTGACGAATAGCATACTTTCCTCTATGACAATTCCCATTACGTGGAATTCTCCAGCTATATTTCTTTGGCAAGCACAAGGTGGGCTCTATGAAAAAGATCATTCGGACGGCACTGACTGCAATGTGGCTGCTTGCCGCGGTGGCCACATTAGCGCAAACACAGAAGGCGCTGACCAACGCCGATGTGGTCACGATGACCAAGAACGGCTTTGCTCCGGCGCTAATCGTGAAAGCGATTCAATCCGGCGCCACGGACTTTGACGTATCCGCTCAAGCGCTGATCGATTTAAAGACGGCGGGTATAGACCAATCCGTGATGGAGGCGATGCTCACCGCACACGGAGCAAAACCTTCCGCGGCAATCGAACCGGCCCATGGAGCCATGCCGCCAGGCGAAGGCGGAGCAACCGATCCTTCCAAGCCTGCATGCACGCCGAGCGGCGGATGCCTGCTACGCGACAGCACGCAAGTGGCGTTGAAATTCGCCGCAGATCTGACTTCCAAGACCGCTCACGAGGGTGATCCAGTGGAGCTTTTGCTGGATGAGGAAGTTAAGGTCGGAGACATGGTAGTCGCAGCCAAGGGCGCCCACGCGGTTGCAACAGTCTCAGCCGCCAAAAAGGCAGGGATGCTGGGCAAGCCCGGCGAGCTCAGCATACAGCTTCAATATCTGGTTGACGGCGCCAATCACATTCATCTGCGCGGCACAAAGGGCCGCGAGGGAGAAAGCAAAACGGGCGCAACAGTCGCTCTGACCGTACTTTTCGGCCCCATCGGACTGATCAAGCACGGCAAGAACGTTGAAATTCCCGCGGGAACGCCTTTGACCGCCTACGTGGATCAGGACATCTGGCTACCGCCCGTAAAGTGAGGGCGCGGACCCCTGAAAAGAGAGTTTCCTTCCTACTTTCCAGCTTTTGCGCCTCAGCAGCACCCCGCAGAAAAAGGCAAAGTCAAAACCCGCACCCTTAGAAAGCAAAGGGTGCGGCACCAAAATGGTCTCAGCGCTTCATCTTTGCACCATTCGCTGCAACTCATTCAAATTACCGCACAATTATGTTATTTACTTTATAAACATCCTGTGCTACCGTTCCTTGTGTTTGCCTCGCCCCAACTCGAATTGCCTGCCTCCGCCCTAATTTCACATCCCCTTTGTTTTGACAATCGTGCAAATTGCCCCTCCCGCAACTCCTCTCTTTTGATAATCATCCGAATTGCGTGGGGGTGGGGGTATCCTACCCATTGCCCCGAAAGTTTTGCGCGAGGGGTCACAAACTCTTTTCACAAACTGCGATTCAGCAAGCGACGTCTTTTCAATCGCTTCGGAACACTTTTCACAAACCGCCTCTCCAAGAATCACCCTAACTCTTCCCTTTTCATGCGCTTGCGCACACTTGCCGAAAACGCGGGGGGTGGCATGTCTGTCGCTGACCAAAAAATCCTCAAGCGTAGGCGGACCTGCCAACCGAAGCTTCAGCGTAGTTGGGAACTTTTTCCCACCCATACCCGTACTTCTCTACAACTGCCCGGTCCTTCGACCATGCGCGGGCACAAGTTTAGGGAGGCTTTCTCAATGACCAGTCACTTCCGCAAGTACCTTCGGTCTTTTTCCATTACAGCCGCCGCTGCCATGCTCTTGACCCCCATCGCGGCCACCGCTCAAACTGCCACCAGTTCCTCAAGCAATGACCGCTGGCTCCACGTCCGCGTCATCAGCGCGAACGACAAGGGCGAAACCGTTCGCGTCAACGTTCCGCTCGACCTCGCCGAAAAAGTTCTCCCTGCCATCAACAAGGATCGCCTGCACAACGGCAAAGTCCGCATAGACCACGCCGCCGAAATGGATGGCGTGGACTGCCGCGCCCTCCTCGATGCCATCAAAAACACCAAAGACGGCGAGTTCGTCACCGTTCAGGCGCACGATTCCGACGTGAAAGTCGCCAAGCAAGGCGGCTACATGCTCATCCACGTCACCGAAAAGCGCTACGCCGAAGGTAAAGACGGCAAAGAACTTAAAGACGCAAAAGCCACTGAGAAATCCCGCGTCGAAGTGAAAGTCCCGATGAAGGTCGTCGAAGCGCTCTTCTCCGCCGGCAAAGATGAACTCGACGTCCTCGCCGCTCTCCGCGCGCTCTCCGCTCACGGCGACACCGAACTCGTCTCCGTCAAGGATGAGGAAAACACCGTCCGCGTCTGGCTCGATTCCAAGAATACGGCTGACTAGTTTTGATATGTCTAACCAACGCGCTTTGGATACGTCTTTAGGAATGAGGAGTTGGAAATGATTCTCGCAAAACTAGCCCTCGGCGCCGTCGGAACTCTCGCTTTCGCAACCGTTTACACCTTCCGCGAAGGCACCATCCGCGTGGACGTGGACGAACACCGCCCGGGCGGCTCCCACGTGCACGTCTGGGTGCCCGCCGCGCTCGTTCCCGCTGCCATGCACTTTGTCCCGGACGATAAGCTCCTGGAAGCGGCCTGCCACGCGCGCGAAGCTTTGCCCATCGTCAAAATCGTCGCGGCTGAACTCGAAAACTATCCCAATGCGGATTTCGTGCAAGTCGACGGCGAAGACGAGCACGTGAAAGTCTCCGTCCACAACGGAAAAGTCTACGTGGACGTTCAAGATCACGGCGATGACGTTCACGTTGCCGTACCCGTTTCCACGATTCAGGACATCATCGAAAATATCGGCGACCGCGCCGACAGGGGCAAAGCCCAATAATTTCGCGGCCCGCTAATTCAGTGGCCAAAACAAAAACGGGCGCCCTTGTGGCGCCCGCTGCTCATATAAGAATAAATTTCTCGCGAAAGAATCTTTTCAGTCTTCTTTCGCCGGTTGAAAGTACACTTCCTCGAACATGCTTCCGTTTGGCCAGCCCGCGCGCTGCAAAATCTCGCGGCAGTTTTCTACCATGTTCGGGTGCCCGCACAAATATCCCGTCGTCTCCTCCGGTTTCAGTCCCCAGTCTGCGACGTATTTACAAACCAAATCGTCCACTCGCCCCGTTTCGCCTTTCCAATCCGGATCTTCCCACGGCCGGCTGATCGTCGAAATGTACTTGAACCACGGCACTTCCGCCGCGTATTTTTCCATCTCTTCGCGGTAACCGAATTCCCAACTGCGGCTTCCGCCTTGAATGCAATAAAGTTTGTGCTCGCCCGGCATCGACGAATTTCCCGCTTTCCAATCTTTATAAAGCGTGCGGACATAGCTCACAAACGGCGCAAGGCCAGTGACGGTGGCGAGAAGCAGATGATTCGTTCTTCCGCTCCTAAGATCAAGCGTGAAGCGCCCTTTTGCGATTTTCCGGCAGGTCATCGTGTCGCCGGGATGCAATTTGTAAAGATGCGGCGTCAATTCTCCCTGCGGCACAAGTTCGAGAAAGAATTCGAGGCCCTCTTCGTACGGCGACGAAACAATCGAATAAGCTCGCTCAATTCTTTTCCCGTCGTGATCAACGCCGAGCGTCGCATACTGCCCCGCTTTGAAGCTGAAGGGGCCGCCGGGATCAACGCGGATAAGCCACAAGTCCTCGCTCAAATCCTTCCGCCCAAGAACTCTTGCAATGTAATGCTTTTCGCGGGGTACATTGCTTTGCGGTTCCGTCATCTCCTGTCCTTCGCGAAAATGGTCATGACATGAAGTTACACGAAAAAGAAAACAGGCGGAACCGCTGAAAATTCCGCCCGCGATATTATTTTGCTTTAGATTGCGCCGATCGTTCCTTACTGCTTCGGCTTTTGCATCTGCTGCATCATTTGCTGGCGCATGGCTTGGGGATCGAATTTCTGCGGCGTTCCGGTGACGTGATCCTGGGCGTTTGAAAGAGTTTTCACGAGGGTCATGGTGGAGTTGGGGCGCTCGCTCTTGACCAGGCCCATGGGACTTACCTTCGAACTGGCCCAAACGCTTTCCGTCCCGTCGTCTTTCGCCCAGTGGCCGCAAAGGAAGGTTCCTGCGGGAACGGTGATCGTTTCCGTTCCCACCTTATGCCACTTCTCCATATTTTCTTCCATCTTTTGCTTCGTTTTCATGTTCTGGTTCACAGGATATTCCACCGGTTGCGCCGAGCCCGGCATGATGAAAATCATCCTGTGGATTTCGAATGGATCTTTAGTCACGAGCACTTTCGAATAGGAGAGAGCATCCGAACCCTTCTCCGAGTGACCGACCTCAAACCAAAAGGCTTCCTGCCCATCCACAGTTTCCTTGCCGATGACTGACATCTCGAGCGAAGTCTTCGTGCCGTCCTTGCGCTGTTCTTCGTACAAGGCGCCTTGCCCCACGACCGGATGGAAAATGTCCGAAATATTCGGCTTCTTGAAAATATTTGCGCCAAACTGCGCGCTCGCAGCCGACGATAGAACACTGCAGACACTCAGGACCAGCAGTCCGACGAACGTACGCTTCATGCTCTGCTCCTTTGGCTTGATTTGCCAGTTGCGTGCGCTTGGGAGAGTGGCGTTCAGCAACACGATTTACTTGGCAAGTTTTTAGCAGTTTCTGTTGCAGGAGGCAATATTTCTCGGAGGGTGTTCCAGTCTGGGACGAAGAAGGCGACTGAATGAGTTATTCGTAGGCGAGGGCGACGACGGGATCGTAGCTGGCGGCGCGCAGGGTGGGATAGATTGCGCCGGCTGTGGCTCCCACGATGGCGAGGAGAACCGAGCCTGCAAGCCATTGATTGGTGATTTGAATTTGAAGCGTCGGAACGGTTTGCGTCAGGACGGCTTTGGTAAGAAATGTAAGACAAATACCGACGATGCTTCCCGCAATCGTGAGAGCGAGCGTTTCGCCGAGCAAGAGTCTGGCGATGCCGGAGCGTGAAAAGCCGAGGGCTTTCAGGATGCCGATCTCGCGCGTGCGTTCGAGAACAAGCGTGTGCATGTTCAGAAAAACGACGAGGAAGCTGATGACAATGCCGATGCCGACCATGGCTTTGATAAAGGGCTTTAGTTCCGGCAAGTTAGAAGAGTTCATGAGGGTCATGTATTCGGCAATGGAGCGGACGCGATTGCTGGGTTCAAGCTTCAAGATTTCGGCGCGGGTTGTTTCCGTGTCGCCTTTGCTGCGCACGTAAAAAACAGAGACGCGTTTGTCCGCGCCGGAAATTTCCTGAGCAGTCTTGAGCGGGATAAAGAAGCGAGCGCCTTTGCCGTGCGCGACGATACCGCAAATCGTGAAAGGATGACCGAGCAAAGTCACCGTGTCTCCGACCTTCAAATGGCGGGATTGCGCGACGACGTCGTCGGCGATAGCTTCATCGGGCGCTTGGAATGGGCCGCCTGAGCCGAATAGAAATCCTTTGCTGAGAGCGTTAAACCGCTTGTAGTCAATACCGTAGATGACGATAAAGTTTTTTTGGTCCATCAAGCTGAGCGTGGGAGCAACCTCGTCCACGCCGGGAAGAGCGGCAATTTGATCGCCAAAGGATTCCTGCATGACGGCGCTGGAGAACGCAAAGAAAATAGAAGCGTTAGGCGATTGAACGAGAATATCGGCGCCGACTCCTTCGACGCGCTTGCTCCATTCGTTGACGACACCGGTGGTGAGTCCAACAATCATCAGAACAAGAATGACCTGGATGGAGATCGCGAGAATGCTGAGGACAGCGCGGAGTGGACGCGCGGTGAGGTTCCCGGCAATCATGCGAAGCGGAGAAAATTGTGGGTCGTTCGCGTCGCTCATGGAGATTTCGTCTGTAAGGACTTTATCACCTGTATTTTGTGCGGGTCAAAAGCGAATGGGAAAATTTGCAGGCACTTGTGAGCAAGAATTCTGCCGAAGTGCGCGGGAAATATTTCTGGGCTGTAAAGTTTTCAACACAGGTGTTGAAAACTTTGTGAAAAAGGGCTTCCGGGAGAACGTAACTTGTCGTTCTTCAACAGTCTAATGCGGTTTGCACAATTTTTGTGCAACGAATCGAACATTCGAAAAAAATCCCGAAGAACAAACGAGAAAGGGTAACGGAAGTGGCGTGTTTGGCACGAACGAACTAAAAAATCGGAAAAAAACTGCGTCGAGATTTCTTTTCGGCGCGAATAATTGTTTCAAAATGAGAGTTTGGCGAGCGCGGGCGCGCGTTTAATACCAGCGTGGAGGCTTTTCTAGTTTTACTTTGATGATTTGTTTGGGATCGGTGATTTCAATCCACTTGCCGTAGGTTTTCCAACCTTCGGCAATGACTTGAACCAGAACTTTTCCGAGCGGCGCGTCGGGAATATGAGCGACGCCTTCACGGTTGGTCTTCACGTTGAGTTCAAATTTCTTGTCTTTGCGCAATTTGCGTTCTTCGACGTACTTCAAATAGACACTGGCGTTTTCCACGGGCGCGTCGGAATCGCCGCCGACCACTTCGATGCGAAGGCGATTGGATTGCGAGGCTTTGGGCGCGGCGCTGGAATCGCCGGAAGGATTATTCTGGCCTTGGGCTGTGGTCGCAAGACAGCTGGACAAGAAGAGAGAAAGAGCGAGCAGAGCAAAGCGTTTGGGATTCATGAGTTTATAAGAAATATAATCCATGCAAGCCCCTGGGTAGGTCAAGCAGCCATCTTGGAGAGTTGGATGCGATTCTGCGTAGTGGCGCTGCTTGGACGGTACGAAGCAAAGCGATAGCTCACAATTGACGGCTCACGGGGCGTCTTGTAACGTGTAGAGCACCCGTTCGGATGAAATCCGCGATAAGAGAGTCAGGCCGAAGTCGAGGGGAGTCGGACACGTTCCGAAATCCGGGTCCTATAAAAGTTTGAAAGGCGCGTGGAAGAACCGCTGGACGGTGTGTGTCCACGAGCTGCGAGGAGAACGACATGGGCTTTGCGACAAATGCAATTCACGTCGGGCAGGAGCCCGATCCCGCAACGGGCGCGATTGTAGCGCCGATCTACCAGACGTCCACGTACGTGCAGGAGGAGTTCGGGAAATACCGGCAAGGGTATGACTACGCGCGGACGAATCATCCGAACCGGAAGGCGCTGGAGCGGACGCTGGCGAAGCTGGAGGGCGGGCACAGCGCGTATGTGTTCACGTCGGGGATGGCAGCGATTGATTCCGTGTTCCGGTTGCTGCGGCCCGGGGATCACGTGATTTTGTCGGAGGCGGTGTACGGGGGCGTATACCGGCTGTCCACGCAATTGCTGGTGCATTTTGGGTTGGAGTTCAGTTTTGTGGACACTTCCCTGCCGGATTTGGTGAGAGCGGCGATGCGGCCGAACACGAAGATGGTGTACGTGGAGACGCCGACGAATCCGACGATGCGCGTGACGGACATTGCAGCGATGGCGAAAGTGGTGAACGATCGCAACGTGACGCTGGTAGTGGACAACACGTTTTTGAGCCCGTATCTGCAGCGTCCGATTGAGCTGGGCGCGCACATCGTGGTGCATTCGATGACGAAGTATTTGAACGGGCACAGCGATTCGACGGGTGGAGCGGTGGTGCTGACTCGTCCGGAGGATTCGGAGAGGATTTATTTCATTCAACGGTCTGCGGGGGCAGGGCTTGCGCCGATGGATTGTTTCCTTGTTTCGCGTGGGATCAAGACGTTGGCGATTCGCATGTTGCAGCACAATGCGAACGGAATTGCGGTGGCGCGGCACCTGGATGCGCATCCGAAGGTGCGGAAGGTGTATTACCCGGGATTGCCGACGCATCCGCAGCACGAAATTGCGCGCAAGCAGCAGCGCGGGCCGGGAGCGATGATTTCGTTCGATGTGGGAACGGGAGACGCTGCAAAGCGGTTTTTGAATCAAGTGAAGATTTGTTCGCTGGCGGAAAGCCTGGGCGGCGTGGAGACGCTGATTTCGTTGCCGGCGGTGATGACGCATGCGTCTATGCCGAAGGAAGTGCAGGAGCGAATTGGGATTACGGAAGGACTGGTGAGGATTTCGGTTGGGATTGAGGACGTGGAAGATATTTTGGCGGATCTGGATCAGGCGTTGCTGTACGTGTGACGGATTGCCACTACGGAACGAAAAACGGCCCGCTTGGGAAAGCGGCCCCTACAACAACTCGGTTATTTGGGGGATGTGGAGTTTTCTTCGAGCCATCGGAGATAGTCGGCGGAGCCCCAGTCGAGGGGTAGGGCGATGATTTCGGGGACGTCGTAACTGTGAAGGCGCTTAATTTCGGCTTCGAGCGCGCTCAATTGCTTTTCGACGGTTTTGATGAAGAGTAACTGCTCGCGCGCTGTCTGCACCTTCCCTTTCCAGCGATAGACGGATTGCACGGGTCCAAGAATGATGGTCGCGCATGCGGCAAGGTGTTTGCGGACGACTTTGCCGGCGATGCGACGCGCTTCGATGATGTTGCCGCAAGTGACCAGAACGATGCGCGAATTTTTTGTGCGGGGCATGCGCTCCTCCGTGAACGTATGAAACTGGGTACAAAGTTAGCTGCAGTGAGTCAACTTGAGTTTTCGACTCGTTGAGTCACGAACGAGAAGATTCAACGAACTCACTACAGAAGTCAGCAAAAGGCTTTCGCTGAGGCGGGCCTGGGTCTAGAATACCGCCTGATGGCGACTCCAACCAAAGCGGCGGCAGATGAGCGGTCACCCGTAAAGTTTGGCACATCCGGATGGCGAGGACTGATCGCCGACGACTTCACTTATGCGAACGTGCGGCTGGCACTGACCGCGATTGCCGAACACGTTAAGTCTAAAACAAAACAACCAAGAATACTCGTGGGATATGACACGAGATTTTATTCGGAAGAGTTTTCGCAACTGGCGGTGGAAATTCTGCAGCATCACGGCGTGCGCGCTTTGCTTTGCGAAACGTTTACACCGACGCCGGCTGTTGCGTATGAAATTCAGCGAAGCAAGCTGGATGGCGCAGTGAATTTTACGGCGAGCCATAATCCGGCGCAGTATCACGGGCTGAAATTCTCTTCGGCGGACGCGGGCCCGGCGCTGCCGGAAGTGACGAAGGATATTGAAGCGCGGGCGGCGCGGCTGTATGCGGCGGGCGGTGTTGGGCCGCTGGGGCATCACGAAAAAGCAAAGCCAGAGATGGTGAATCTGCGCGCGGCGTATTTGAAGAGGATTGAAGAGCTAGTGCGGTTTGATGTGCTGAAGAAGGGCAAGGTGAAATTCGTGGTGGACGCGCTGCATGGATGCGGCGCGGGATATTTAGATAAGGTTTTGGCGGATCACGGAGTTGCGGTGGAGGCGCTGCGGACGGACCGCGATGTTTTGTTCGATGGCACTGGGCCCGACGTGAGCGAGCAGAATTTGGCGCCGCTTCGAAAGAAGGTCGTGGATTCGAAAGCGGCGGCGGGATTGGCGACGGATGGAGACGCGGACCGGTTCGGAATTGTGGACCGCGACGGGACGTGGGTGGCACCGAATCATGTTTTGGCGCTGGTATACGACTATCTTGTGGAGACGCGCGGATGGAACTTGCCGGCGGCGAGGAGCGTGGCGACGTCGGAACTGGTGGATGCGGCAGCGAAGGCGCGCGGACAGAAGACGTATCAGACGCCGGTGGGATTCAAGTACATCGGGCAGTTGATTCGCGAAGACAAGATTGCGCTGGGGGGCGAAGAGAGTTCCGGGCTGACGATTCGCGGGCATGTGCCGGAGAAGGATGGGATTCTGGCGTGTTTGCTGGTTGCGGAGATGATGGCGGCGCGGGGAACGTCCATTCACGAGCAGGTGATGGCGCTGTTCAAGAAATTGGGGCGCGAGTACTGGCCGGTACGGGAGAACTTGCATTTGACGGAAGAGCAGAAAGCGAGCGCGATTGAGAAATCGAAGAGCGATGCTGTGACGCTGCTGGGGAGAAAAGTAAAGTCGGTGGACCGGACGGACGGGGCGAAGTTTACGTTTGAGGACGGAACGTGGATGCTGCTGCGGCTGAGTGGGACGGAACCGCTGCTGCGGCTGTACGTGGAAGCGGAGAGCGCGGCGGCTTCGGCGAAATTGGTGAAAGAAGCCACGGAATGGATTTTGAAGGGATGAAGCGTAAGAGCGAGCCGGTGAATTTGCAGGCGTTGTGGCACAGCTATGGGCGGATTGTGCTGGCGCTATGCATTGCGGCGCTGGTGGTGCATGACGTGTTTGGAACGCATGGGTATCTTGCGCTGCGACGGACGAAGCAGGAAATTGAAAAAGTGCAGAAGGATATTGCGCGGCTGAATAAAGAGAATGCAGAGCTTGCGGAAGAGGTGCAAGCGCTGCGGACGGATCCCAACAAGATTGAAGCGATTGCGAGGGATGGATTGGGATTGGCGAAGCCGGGGGAAGTGATTATTAAGATTCCACAATCGCAGCAGCAGAACGAAAAGAATACATCAGGAAAACCTTAGGCTGGTAAGAGCACAGCCCCTTCCAGGGTGAACAGGAATGGCTGTGCCACAAAGAAGGACCGCTTCGGAAAGCGGACCCTACAACCACCAAGACAAATCGCAAAACTACGATGTGAGGGGATGCGTTAAGCAACGCTTTGTGTGACTTGTTTCTGGGTGCGCCATTTCTTCCAGTTTGTTCTTACAAGCGACAGAGCGAGCATTGCCAGGAAAATTGTGAGCAGGCCGAGGGTGGCTTTGGCGACGGTGCAACTGCGCCTCGGCAAGATGGAAAAGCCGCCGTAAACAAATTCGATGTGGACCCAGTAAACGAGCAAAGAGGTTTTGCCGAGTTGGATGACGGGGCTGAAACCGGTTTGAGCAAAGCCCCAGCGGCACCAGGCGGAGGCGAAAAATAGAATGACGAGAAGAATCCCGCAGCGCATGAGGAAAAAATCGGGATTCGAATGCCAGTAGTCGTAAACGGCATAGAGATGGATCGGGGACTTATCGAAGAGTTGCGAGAGGGCGCTGGCGGCGATGCCGGAAAGCCCGAGGAGGGTGAAGGCGAGGGTTTCGCGGCGCTCGGCGAAATTTGTGTAGAGAAAAAATCCGACGGCGAGGCCGGCGAAAGCGAAGGCGGTCCAGGGAAAGACTGGAAAGAGCCAGGGCTGCGGTTCGTTGAAGATGTGGACGCCATTGATATAGGACTCAATGGGCCAAGGCAAGAAACTTGGGCGGAAAGTGGTCCAGAGGAGCGGAGTGAGCATGGCGATAAGCGTGGCGACGCCAAGACTTGCGACGAGGGCGCGATTGCGCGAAACAGCGAGCGATTCTGCGGATGTGAAATAGCAGAGGACGCCCATGAGCATCATGGAGAGGCCGAGGATGTTGAGGACGTCCACGCGGAAGAGGTCGGTCCAAGGCGCGTAACCAAAGGCGAGCGTGTATTCCTGAATGCGGAAGAGCAGGCCGAGGCCGAAGACTTCCGCGCCGCGAAAAATGGTTTGTTTGGCGATGACGCGGCGGTCCGTTCCCTTTTCGCGCAGACGTCCGGTGACGAGTGCAAAGGAAATTCCGGCGAGAAAAATAAAAAGCGGCCCGGGAAGTGTGCCGCCGAGCTGCGACCAAATGAGAACGGGCGATTTGCGTGCCTCCGGACTGAGCCAGGAGTCGTAGCAATGCGTCTGGAACATGAGGATGCAGGCGAGGCCGCGCATCCAGTCGATGTAGGCTAAGCGTTTTACTGGAGAAGTCATCGCGAAACGTTACGATACAATACCGCCTTGCCTGCGACGCGCCAAATCGGACCGATGCCCATGCTGGGGCTATGGGGAGTGCTGTGCGTCGCGATGATTTTGTTCGCCTCGCTGACGGGAAATACGTATGGCTTTGGCGGGCGAGCGCTGGTGGCGTCGTTTGCGGCGTTTGCGATTTTGTTTGGCGGGGCGCTGGTGTTTGCGGCGCGCGGCGTGGCTGAACGTGCTGCGGCGGCTGGCCCGGGAGCCGGATGGCTGGTTGGGATCGCGATTCTTTTCGTTTATTTGATGTATGCGCTTGGAACGGGCACGGTTTCGATGGCGCGGCTCGGAGAAATGGCGCTGTTTCTATTCTTGCCGCTGGCGGTGCTTGCGAGCGCAGGTGGAGCGGCTGCGGGAGCCTGGCAGGATCTTTTTGTGATTGCGGGCATTTGGGTGGCTGTCAAATTTGGGCCGTCGCGAACGATCTGGCCGTATCCCGGGGGAAGACTTTCCTACATTCTGTCCATCCTGGTCGCGGTGAATTTGGCGATTGCGGGATTTTTGCTGCTGCGGAGGATGAAGGGGGTTGGGTACAGCATCGGCTGGGGCAGCGGGTGGGCGTTTTCTGCGCTGGCGAGCTTGCTGGCGTTTGCGTGCATCGCGATTCCGCTGGGCATCAAGATGCACTTCATCGCGTTCGGACCGCAGTGGCAGCATTGGAAGACGGAGCCAGCGTTGGGGCTTGGAATTTTGTTTTTTACGGCGTGGCCGGAGGAGTTGCTATTTCGCGGGCTGCTGCAGAATTGCCTGGAGCGCGCGACGAAGAATGATTGGGCGGGATGGATCGGAGCGTCGGTGCTGTTTGGATTTTCGCACATCACGAACGGCGGGTTTCCGAATTGGCGGTACGTGATTCTGGCTTCGATTGCGGGATTTTTTTATGGATGGACGTGGCGGCGGACGGGGTCCATTTTTGCATCGGCGCTGGTGCACGCGGCGGTGGACGTCTTGTGGCACTTTTTGTTTCGAACCGTTTAGGCGGGCAAGGAGTATAATCCCCGCCTCGGCTACGGAAAAAGAATGGAGGTAATCAAACCATGTCCGAAATAACAGGGGATCAGGCCAGGTTTCTGCTGGGTATTTTTGCTGACACCATTAAGCTGGAGAGCGTCGCGACGAGAAATGTAATTGCGGCAATACCTGCCAACAAAGGCGAATACAAACCGGACGAATGCTCCAAATGTTCGCTAGAACTCGCGCGGCATATCGCGGCGGCGGAGCGCAGGTTGCTTTCGATTCCAATCGATGGAGCGTTTGATCCAAAAGCACCGTCGCCACTGCCGGAAAGCGTAAAAACTCCAGCCGAAATTGCGGCGTGGTACGAACAAAGCACGACGGAAACGCTGGACAAACTGAGCAGGCTCACGCCGGAACAGCTGACGAAGATCGTGGATTTTCGCGGGCTGTTTCAACTTCCTGCCGTGATGTATTTACAGTTCGCTTCGAATCACTCGATTCATCACCGCGGACAGTTGTCGTCATACTTGCGGGCGATGGGTTCGAAGGTGCCGGCGATTTACGGCGAGAGTTACGACAGCGCTCTGGCAAAGAAAGCGGCGGCGGGAGGCTGAGGCATTGGCTGACGCCAGCGAAGAACGGCTGCATTTCGCGTGGAAGAATTTTGAAGACCAGCAGGCGATTATCCGCGCGGCTGATCTGAAAGCTGGATATCTCGTGACGTTTTTGCTGTTCTTTGGGGCGAGCACGATTCCCTTGGGGCGCGAAGTGCTGCCGAAATTGCGCTGGAGCGGGGCAGGCGAATTCGCGAGCGGAATATATTCGGCGAGTTACGTACTTTCGGTGATCGGTTTCGTGTGGTCCATGTATTTGATTTCACATGTGATGACGCCGCGAGTTGCCAAGCACAAGAAAGAGCCGAAACCGGGAGCGGACTTGCTGTACTTCGGACACGTGGCGCGATTCGAAACGAACGAACAATACTATGAGGCGGTAGCGCGAGCAGAGCCGGAGGCTATCCTGCGCAACGTGACCGACCAGATCTTCGAACTGGCACAGATTGCCAAAGTGAAAATGGATAACTTACGAGCGTTTTCGAAATCGTTCAAGTTAACTTTGGTGGCGTGGTTCATCAGCACGGCGGTAGGGTTCTGGATCATGAGCTGGAAGTAGGAAGAGCTTGCCTCGCAGAGGTGGAAAGAGTACGAGAGATTTAGATATACTGGCGAGTATATAATCGGATGCAGCGACGTGATGTGAGCGGTTGTTTGGATAGCCGGGCCCCGTAGTTGTTGCGATAGAAGGTGACAGCGAGGCGAATCACCGATGCACAACACACGAATCCAACGATGCACTTGCGGACATGCAAAGAGCATTCACGTGCGGATGTACGGGCCGATGTACGAAAACACGAAACTGTCACAGAGTTGCAACTTCCCGGGTTGCAAGTGCAAAGGGTTTAAGCCTGCTCCAAAAAAGCGATAAGGGGTCGCGGCTCAATTCTTCGGCACTCATAGCGCAACTCGAACTTAATCAATAATGACTCCGCGATGGAGGTAGGCTATCTTTCCAGATAGTTACCGGAGGCCGCCCATGAAACGAATCTCTGCCGCAATAGCAGTTTGTCTGCTCGCCTGCGCAACCGCGTTTGCTCAACAAGACCCAAAAGATGCACCGGCTTCAAAGGAAGATGTGCAGCGCTATCTGGAAGTGATGCATTCGCGCGAAATGATGACGCAGGTGGTGGATGCGATGATCAAGCCAATGCACCAGATGCTTCACGAGCAATACATGAAGGACAAGGATAAATTGCCGGCCGATTTTGAACCCCGCATGAACAAACTATTGGATGAATACATGAAGTCGTTTCCGTGGGATGAAATGTTGCAATCGATGATTCCCATTTATCAAAAACACTTCACGAAGGGCGACATTGACGCGATCGTTGCATTCTATTCGGCGCCGACAGGGCAAAAGCTCCTGAAAGAAATGCCGCAGATGCTGAGCGAATCGATGCAATCAATGATGCCGCTGCTGCAAAAACAGATGGCGGCAATGCAGGAGAGGGTGCAAGAAGAGGTCATTGCGATGCTGAAGGAATCCGATCCGCACTCCAAAACAACGCAAAAACCGAGCAAGAATTAAGATAAGGCTCAAATCTTCCTAGCGCACGACACCTGTGAGCGGCGAAGAAGCGGAGGCGTAGAGGCGCTTGGGCATGCGGCCGGCAAGGAAGGCTTTGCGGCCGGCGATGGTGGCATCGCGCATGGCTTCGGCCATGAGGACGGCGTCCGCAGCTTCGGCGATGGCGGTGTTCATGAGGATGCCGTCCGCGCCGAGTTCCATGGCGACGGCGGCGTCGCTCGCGGTGCCCACACCGGCGTCCACAATCATGGGGACTTCGGTGATGCGTTCGCGCAAGATGCGCAAACTGGCAGGATTTTGTATGCCGAGGCCGGAACCGATTGGGGCGGCGAGAGGCATGACGGCCGCGGCGCCTGCGTCGATTAATTTGCGGGCGGCGATCAGATCGTCGTTGGTATAAGGAAGAACGACGAAACCCTCCTTGACCAAAATGCGCGTGGCTTCGATGAGCTGTTCTGTGTCGGGAAAGAGCGTCTGCTGGTCGCCGATAACTTCGAGCTTGACCCAATTCGAAAGGCCGACTTCGCGGGCGAGGCGCGCGGTTCGAATCGCTTCGTCGGCGGTGTAGCAGGCCGCGGTGTTGGGCAGGATGAACATTTTGTCGCGAGGGATGTAATCGAGCAAAGATTCCTTGGATTTGTCAGTAAGGTTTACCCGGCGGACGGCGACGGTTACCATTTCCGCGCCGCTGGCCGCGTGCGCGCGAGCCATTTCCTGAAAGCCGCGGTACTTCCCTGTTCCCACGATGAGACGCGAACTGAAAGCGCGGCCTGCGATAACGAGTTGATCGGACACGAGAATCGACTCCGTAAAAGAAGATTGTAGAACGCGGAGGGCAGCGGTGTACACTTTTGGGCCGCGGGTCTCATGCGATGAAGAAGTTGGCGAGCTCGTGCTGTAACCGATTACGGCTGGACACGTCTCATTTGCAGACGGCGGTGGTTTAAGCGCTTCTTCTTTCAAATTCCGATATCAGCAAAGGGTGTGGAGGCTTTCCATGAAAGTAAGGTTGATGCTGGCTGCGTTTCTTGTGTTCACGGCGATTGCGGCGCGTGCGCAGGAAGTGGAGATTCCGTATCAAAAATTTGTGCTGGATAACGGGCTGACAGTGATCGTGCACGAAGATCACAAGGCGCCAATCGTGGCCGTGAACACGTGGTATCACGTCGGCTCAAAAAATGAGAAGCCCGGGAAGACGGGCTTTGCGCATTTGTTCGAGCACTTGATGTTCGGCGGAAGCGAGCACTCACAAGGGCGCTACATTGACACGATGGAGCGAATCGGCGCGACGGACCTAAACGGGACTACAAACAGCGACCGCACGAACTATTTTGAAAATGTGCCGACGTCGGCGCTGGACCTGACGTTGTGGCTCGAATCGGATCGCATGGGGCACCTGCTTGGGTCGTTTGATGAGAAGACGCTGACGCTGCAGCGCGGCGTGGTGCAAAACGAAAAGCGGCAGGGAGAAAATCAGCCGTACGGCGTAACGCGGCAACTGATTACGCAGAATACGTATCCGGCGGGGCATCCCTATTCGTGGACGACGATTGGCGAAATGGCGGACCTAGACGCGGCTTCGATGAACGACGTGAAGGAGTGGTTCCGAACCTACTACGGACCATCGAACGTGGTGCTAGTGCTAGCCGGGGACATTGATTTGAAGACGGCGAGGGAAAAAGTACAGAAATATTATGGCGACATCCCGCCCGGGCCGCCGGTGGCCCATCACGAAGTGTGGATTGCAAAAATGAGCGGCACGCACCGGCAAAAAGTACAGGATCGGGTTCCACAGGCGCGCATTTACAAAATCTGGAACATGCCACAGTACGGAAGCGCCGAAGCAGATTACTTGGATTTGGTCAGCGACGTATTGAGCAGCGGGAAGTCGTCGCGGTTCTACAAGCGGCTGGTCTATGACGACCAGATTGCGACGGATGCGAATGCGTTTGTAAGCCTGGCAGAAATTGGCGGCCAGTTCCGTGTGCAAGCAACGGCACGGCCCGGACAGGATCTAAGACAAGTCGAAAAGGAATTGGATGAAGAGCTTGCGCGTTTTCTGAAGGACGGACCGACGGCGGAAGAACTCGCTCGCGTGAAGTCGCAATACGAAGCGAATTTTATTCGTGGCGTTGAGCGAATTGGCGGATTTGGCGGCAAGTCTGACCGGCTGGCGCAGAGCCAGGTTTATTTAGGCAGCCCCGATGCTTACAAGACTTCGCTGAAGCGCGTGCACGATGCGACGGCGGAGGATTTGAAAGCTGTCGCAAACAAATGGCTCTCGGACGGAGTGTACATTCTGGAAGTTTCGCCGTTTCCGGACTACAAGGCCGATGCGGCGGGAGCGGATCGTTCGAAACCACCCGTGCCGGGAACGCCTCCAGAATTAAAGCTACCGAAGTTGCAACGCGGCACGCTTTCCAACGGGCTGAAAGTTATTTTGGCCGAGCGGCATGAAGTTCCGCTGGTGAATTTCACGCTGGTGTTCGACGCGGGATATGCGGCGGACCAGCTCGCATCACCGGGGACATCCAGCATGACGATGTCGCAGCTCACAGGCGGTACGAAGACCATGAATGCGCTGCAGATCAGCGACCGGCAAGAGCTGTTGGGCGCGCAGATCAGCGCGGGTTCGAATCTGGACCTTTCCACCGTTCATCTCTCTTCCCTGAAGTCGAAGTTGGATGACTCGCTGGCGCTATACGCCGACGTAATCCTGAATCCGTCGTTTCCACTGAGCGATTTCGACCGGCAGCAAAAGCAGACTCTGGCGGGAATCAAGCGCGAGGAAAATGCGCCCGTCGCCGCAGCGCTGCGGTTGATGCCGGGGCTTTTGTACGGAGCGGATCACGCCTACGGCAATCCGCTGACAGGCACAGGAACGATGGCGAGCGTTTCCAAAATGACGCGCGACGACCTCGTGAAATTCCATGACAGCTGGTTCAAGCCGAACAATGCGACGCTGATCATCGTGGGCGATACGACGCTCAGCGAAGTGACACCAAAACTGGAGAAACTGCTCTCCGGATGGAAATCGGGCAGCGTTCCAAAGAAGACCGTAAAGACGGTGAACTTGCCGGCGAAGAGCGTGGTCTATTTGATAGACAAGCCGGGTGCGTTGCAGTCGGTGATCGTGGCGGGAATCGTGGCGCCTCCGGAAAACAATCCGAAAGAGATTGCCATCGAAGCAATGAACGACGGCCTCGGCGGCAACTTCGGTGCACGCCTGAATATGAATCTGCGCGAGGACAAGCATTGGTCCTATGGCGCGAGCATGCGCTTCTGGGACGCGCGGGGGCAGCGGCCCTACCTTGCGGTCGTGCCCGTGCAAACCGACAAGACCAAAGAATCGTTGATGGAAATGACGAAGGAGTTTCACGACGTGGTCGGCAGCAGGCCGTTGAGCCAGGAAGAACTCGAGAAAATCCAGGCGAACGAGACGCTGAGCTTGCCGGGTTCGCGCGAGACGCAGAACGCGGTCGGAAACTCCATCGTGGACCTCGTGCAATTTGGATTGCCGGACGACTATTACGAGACGTACGCGGGTAAAGTTCGGGCGCTCAAGACAAGCGATCTCGCTGACGCAGCGCATTCGGTTGTGCATCCAGACCAACTGACGTGGGTCATCGTGGGCGACCGTGCGAAGATTGAGGCAGGCGTGCGCGAAGTGAACCTGGGCGAGCTTCATTTGCTCGACGCTCAAGGTAAGCCAGTCCAGTAGAGCCACGGACGGCCGAAGAGAACACTTGAGCTGTCGCCTTAGCTCTGGGCTTGGATGACGGGGCGGGGCTCGGCGACGTCCGCGTAGAGCGATTCAATGATGTCGCGGCATTGTTCTTCGACGACGCGCCGCTTTAGTTTCATGGTGAATGTGAGCGCGCCGTTGTCGAAAGTGAAATCTTCCGGAAGAATCGCGAAGCGCTTGATGGTTTCGTATTGGGCGAGATGAATCGTCAAGCGCTCGATTTCGGCCTGCAGGAGAGCTCGTACGGCGGGATGCGCGGCCATTTCGGCGTTATTTTTGAATGAAATTCCCTGCTCCGCTATTCTTGCGGCAACCGTGGTGGGATTCGGAACCACAAGGGCAACGATAAATTTGCGTTTATCGCCAATGACCATGGCGTTGAGGATGTAGGGGCTGGTCTTTAAGGCGTTTTCGATGGGCTGGGGTGCGACGAACTTGCCTCCGGCAGTTTTGAGCAAATCCTTTTTGCGATCGGTGATGAAAAGATAGTTGTCTTTGTCGAGATAACCGATGTCACCGGTGGAAAACCAACCGTCGTCGTCCAGAACTTCGCGCGTGGCTTCAGGGCGCTTGTAGTAGCCCTGCATCACCATGGGCCCGCGAACCTGGACCTCGCCATCGCTTGCGATGCGCACGTCGCAGTGAGGGATCGGCTTTCCGGAGCTGCCAACGCGATTGACCGGATAGTTGCTTGAAACGATGGGAGAAGTTTCCGTAAGGCCGTAACCCTGATAGATCGGCACGCCGACGGCCCAGAAAAATTCGGCAAGGGCTTTCGAAAGCGGCGCCCCGCCGGAAGCAACGATGCGCAAACGGCCGCCCGTGCCTTCGCGAATCTTGGAATAGACGAGTTTGTCAGCGAGATACCACTGCAATTTGAGAAAGGGGCCGACGGCGGACTCTCCACACTTCCACGAAGCAGTTTTTTCCGCAGTGCGGATGGACCAATCGAAAATTTTGCGCTTCAGGCCGGTTTCCTGGCTGCCCTTTTCCATGAGCTTCGCGTAGATTTTTTCGAAAACGCGCGGCACGGCGGCCATAACCGTCGGGCGAATTTCTTTGAGCGCTTGCGCCAATTGCTCCACGTTTTCGAGGTAGGCAATCGGAACGGCCTGGAACAGATAGAGGTAATCGAGTGTGCGGCCATAGACATGGGCGAGCGGTAGAAAGGAAATGGCGACGTCTTCCTTCGAATGCAGGGCAAAGTCCGAGCCGACGTCGCTGGCGTTTGAGCAGAAATTGGTGTGCGTCAGCATGACCCCTTTCGGCTCGCCGGTTGTTCCGGAAGTGTAAATGATGGAAGCGAGTTGGCCGGCAAGCACTTGCGAGGCGCGGAGGCGGTAAGCGGCAATTTCGGCCCCGCCGGCGGAGGTGATGAGCGCTTCGTAGGCCAAAAATTCCGTGGGGACATTACTGCCGCCGTCTGCGACGACGACGTGCTCCAGGTGCTGAAGCGAGCCACGAACCTCGAGCAACTTGGCGAGCTGCGCGGAGCCGGCAACGAAGAGGATTTTCGCCTCGGCGTGATTCAGAATGTAGACCATCCGGTCGAGCGATTCATTGAAATAGATGGGAACCGTTACGCCGCCCGCACCGGTGATGGCGAGGTCGGCGGTGTGCCATTCGGGGCGATTTGCCGCGAAGAGGCCCACGCGGTCGCCTGGTTTGACGCCCAGCTCGAAGAACGCCTGCGAAAGCCCCGCAATTCGGCGAAGAAATTCTGCGGAGGAAATTTCCTGCCAACCGGCGGCTGTGCGAAACATCTGCGCGCGGGGGTTGGGCCAAGTGTTGATGGCGTGGAGCAAATTGGAGGGAAGGGTGCCTGTGCTCATGAGTGACCACGTCACTCTACCTTAGCGAAATAAGGCGCGCAATCGTGAGTGGAGCGGTATGTTCGGGCGTTCGTGCAAACGAAGCGTGCGTAGGCTAAGATGGCGACGGAGACAGAATGAGCGCAACGCCGGACATCTTGAGTGGCGCGGCATTGTCGAAAGGGCCATTTCGCGCTCCGCGAGGCACGCAGATTTCGTGTAAAGGCTGGCAGCAGGAAGCAGCGCTGCGCATGTTGATGAACAGCCTGGACCCGGAGGTTGCGGAAAAACCGGAGGAATTGGTTGTTTATGGCGGGACAGGCAAGGCCGCGCGGAATTGGGAAAGTTTTCACGCGATTGTGAAATCGCTGCGCGAGCTGGCGAATGACGAAACGCTGCTGGTGCAATCGGGGAAGCCGGTTGCGGTGTTTCGTACGCACGAATACGCGCCGCGCGTGCTGCTCTGCAATTCGAATCTGGTTGGGCATTGGAACAATTGGGAGCAGTTTCATGAGTTCGATCGAGCCGGCTTGATGATGTACGGCCAGATGACGGCGGGGAGTTGGATTTACATCGGAACGCAAGGAATCCTGCAAGGAACTTACGAGACATTTGCGGCGGCAGCGCAACAACATTTTGGCGGAACACTTGCGGGAAGACTTGTTGTGACGGGTGGTATGGGCGGAATGGGCGGCGCGCAGCCACTGGCGGCAACGATGAACGGCGCGGCGTTCTTAGGAATTGACGTTGACCCGGAGCGAATCAAGAAGAGGCTGAAGACCGGCTATTGCGACGTGATGGTGACGTCGCTCGACGAAGCGCTGCGCATTTTGAAAAACGCGGTGCGCAAGGGCGAAGCAACTTCGGTCGGGCTGGTCGGAAATTGCGCGGATTTGATTCCGGAGTTGGCGAAGCGTGGCGTAGTGCCGGATTTGCTGACGGATCAGACGAGCGCACACGATCCCATTGGCGGATATGTTCCGAATGGAATGTCGCTTCAGGCGGCGCTGGAGCTGCGAAAGAAAGATGCAGTGGAGTACAAGAAGCGCTCGCTGGCGGCGATGGCCGAGCATGTGCGCGGGATGCTGGCGCTGCAGAAGCTCGGTGCAGTGACGTTCGACTACGGCAACAACATCCGCACATTTGCGTTTGTGCCCGCATATATTCGGCCGCTTTTTTGCGAGGGTAAAGGGCCGTTCCGCTGGGCCGCTCTTTCGGGCGAGCCATCAGACATTGCCCGCACGGACCGGCTTGTCTTGGAAATGTTTCCGAAGCACGAGCATTTGCGACGTTGGATTACGCTGGCGCAGAAGCGAGTGAAATTTCAGGGGCTGCCGTCGCGTATTTGCTGGCTGGGCTATGGGGAGCGCGACAAGTTTGGTCTGGCGCTGAACGATTTGGTTGCGAAGGGCGAGCTGAAGGCGCCGATTGTGATTGGGCGCGATCATTTGGATTGCGGATCCGTAGCTTCGCCGTATCGTGAAACGGAGGCGATGCTGGATCATTCGGACGCGATTGCAGACTGGCCACTGCTGAACGCGCTTGTGAATACAGCAAGCGGCGCTTCCTGGGTTTCCATTCACAACGGCGGCGGTGTGGGGATTGGCTATTCGCAGCACGCCGGGCAAGTGACAGTGGCCGATGGCACAAAGGATATGGCCACGCGTATCGAGCGCGTGCTGACGAACGACCCGGGAATGGGAGTTGCGCGGCACGTGGATGCCGGGTATCCCGAAGCGGTTGCGTTCGCCAAGAAGAACAATGTCAGAATTCCGATGCTTTAGCCGGACGATGGCTGTAAACGAAATGCGTTGCATTTGTCAGGCCACGCAGAAGTGTCCATTGAAGCAATAGATCCTCAGGAGAGACAACGTATGTATGTGATTTTAGGTGCCACGGGAAATACTGGAAAAGCAGCTGTAGAAGCCCTTCTTGCAAAGGGCGAGAAAGTGCGAGCGGTCGCGCGCGATGCGTCCAAAATCGCGCAAAAACTGGGCTCAAGTGTCGAAGCGTTTGCTGCGGACGCGAATGATGCCGCAGCGCTGACGAAAGCTTTCACGGGCGCGACGGCTGCGTATGTGATGATTCCACCGCAGATATCGGCTCTGGATTTTTTGGAAGCAGGCGACAAGATCAGCGACGCAATCACGGAGGCAGTGAGAGCGTCGGCGATTTCGCATGTTGTTCTGCTGAGTAGCGTCGGCGCGCAGCACGAAGCGAAGACTGGGCCGATCGTTGGCCTGCACCGGTTCGAAAAGAAACTGGGCGCAGTTCCGGGCTTGAATGCGGCGCTCCTCCGCCCGGTGTCTTTTATGGAGAATTTCCTGATGGCCATTGGCTTGATTCACTCAATGGGCTTTATCGGAAATGGGGTCAAAGGTGCTTTGAAGGCGCCTATGATCGCGGCCGGAGACATTGGCCGGAAAGCAGCTGAATTTCTTGTGGCGCGAGATTTCTCCGGGGTACAAGCTCGCGAATTACTCGGCCCTCGCGAATACTCCCACGAGGAAGCGGCACGGATACTTGGAGCGGAAATCGGCAAGCCTAAGTTGTCGTATCAACAGTTCCCTTCGTTCCTGGTTGAACAGGCCCTCAAACAAATCGGCCTGCCGGCGAAGACCGCGGCGCTGATGAGCGAGATGAATGACGCCGCCAACGACGGACTGCTGAGGCCGCTCGAAGCGCGCTCCGAAAAGAACACCACGCCCACGACACTCGAGACATTTGCGAAAGAAGTGTTCGCGCCGGCATACAACGCAAAGGCTGCCAACGCATAAGATAGTCTTTCGCAGATAGGCAAAATGCGCTCAGGTTGGTCATAATTAGAGGGCTTGAGCGATTCCCTCCTCATCACAGGCGCTTCGCAGCTTCTGACGCTGCGCGGACGAGGTCCGCGACGGGGCAATTCCCTTTCGCAACTCGGAATCATAAAAGATGGAGCGGTTTTAGTTCGCGATGGTCTCATCGCGGCGGTTGGGCCTACGGCAAGGATCGAGAAACTTGCGCCTGCGCGAAAGGCGGAAAGGGTGGACGTTGCCGGACGCGTTGTTCTGCCTGGCTTCGTGGATTCCCACACGCATTTGGTTCACGCCGCGAGTCGCGCCGAAGAATACGAACTGAAAACTCAGGGAGCCAGCTACGAGGAAATCGCTCGCAAGGGTGGCGGAATACGGAATTCAGCCGAAAAGCTGCGAGCGGCGACCGGCCAAGAACTCAAGCGAAGGGCGCGCATGGCTTTGGAAGTTTTTGCCGCACACGGCACCACGACGATTGAAGCAAAAAGTGGGTACGGGCTCGACGTGGCGAGCGAGCTGAAGATTCTTTCCCTGCACAAGGAACTTAGTGCCGAGCAACCCATCGAAATTGCCTCAACGTTTCTTGGGGCTCACGTCGTGCCATCGGAATTTCGAGGCAGACCGGGCGGGGCCGACGAGTACGTGAAACTCCTGACCGACTGGCTGATTCCCGAAGTCACGTCAAATGGATTGGCAGAGTATTGCGATGTCTTTTGCGATCGAGGGGCTTTTTCTCGCGCGCAATCAAAACAAGTTCTGGCCGCCGGCGCGAAGCACAAGCTTATTCCACGGCTGCACGCAGAGCAGCTTACGCGGACGGGCGCGACGCAACTCGCCGTTGAACTCGGCGCTGCGAGCTGCGATCACCTGGAGCATATCAACACCAGCGACATTCGCGTTCTGGCAAAATCGAAGACCGTCGCGACACTCTTGCCCGGCTGCGATTTCCACCTTGGCCTGAAACAGTATGCTCCGGCGCGAAAGCTCATCGAAGCGGGCGCGATCGTCGCGCTCGCGACTGACTACAATCCCGGAACGAGCCCTACGATGAGCATACCCATGATTCTTTCGTTGGCGTGCACGCAACTGCGCATGACGCCCGCCGAAGCCGTCGCCGCTGCCACAATCAACGCCGCATACTCGCTCGGCCGCCACAACCGTATCGGTTCGCTGGAGGTTGGCAAACAAGCGGACATCGCGGTGTTCGAAGTGGAAGACTATCGGGAAATTCCCTACTATTTTGGAGTGAACACTTGCTGGCTAACCATAAAGCGCGGACAGGTGATTTATGCCGCAGCCTAAACCACAATTCGGATTGAAGAATGGCGTCCGAGTGACGACGATTCCGCCGAGCAAGAAACGCCGGAAGAGTTTTTTCGAGGAATATTATTACGGCATTCTTGCTCTGGAATTCCTTTGTGTGACGCTGCTCTTCGATGCGGCTGGCATGGGGTTTTATCGCGGTATGCTGATCGGGCTGCTCTTTACCGCGGCGACCGCCGTGGCGTGGCAAGTTCGGCAGTATACCAGGTTCAAAAACGAACCAGCTCCGCCACCAGCGCCAAACTCAGATCTGAAACCGATCAGGCCAGCGAAGCGACCCCCCGTTCCGGTGGGTCCAGACGGTAAGAAAAAATTTCCGCCGAGCTATTTTCCTCCACTCCGGGATAGGAAGCCGCAGCGATGAAACGACTGATCGAGTGTGTGCCGAATTTCTCCGAGGGGCGCGACGCGGCAAAGGTGGAAACGCTTGTCAACGTGATGAGCAGCGTGCCCGGCGTGTATGTCCTCGACCGCGAAATGGATGCGGACCACAATCGCTGCGTGATTACCCTTGCCGGAGAACCAGACGCTGTAGGAGAGGCTGCGATTCTTGGGGCCGGCAAGGCATTGGAACTGATTGACATGACCACGCACTCGGGCGCGCACCCGCGTGTGGGAGCGACGGACGTCGTTCCGTTCATACCAGTGGATGGCATGAGCATCGAGGACTGTGTTGCGCTTGCCAAACGTGTTGGCAACGAAATCTGGAAGCGCTACCGCATCCCCATTTTCTTTTACGAAGCAGCGGCTACACGGCCGGACCGCGTCAACCTTGAAAATGTCCGCCGCGGGCAATTCGAGGGCTTGCGCGAAGAGTTGAAGAAAAATCACGATCGCCACCCGGATATCGGCGAACCCAAAGTTCATCCGACTGCCGGTGTGACGGTTGTGGGCGCGCGCAAATTCTTGATCGCATACAATGTGAACTTAAACACGTCCGACATTTCCATCGCCAACAAGATTGCAAAGGCGATTCGCTTTTCGAGCGGCGGATTGCGCTACGTCAAAAGCATGGGAGTGGAATTGAAAGCGCGAAACCTCGCGCAAGTCTCCATTAATTTGACGGACTACGAGCAGACGCCGATGCATCGCGTTTATGAAATGGTGAAGCGCGAAGCTGAGCGCTATGGGGCGATGCCCGTGGGTAGCGAAATTGTGGGGTTGGTCCCGAAGAAAGCCATCGAGATGGCTGCAGATTATTTCTTGCAGTTTGAGAACTTTTCTCCGGCGCAAGTGTTTGAAAACAAGCTTGAGGCAGCGCTTTCTGGCACGCCATTACAAGCGCCGCAGGAAGGCAATCTGGCTAAACTGGCGCATCCGTTTCTGGATGCAGTGGCTGAGCCGACGGCGACACCAGGTGGCGGGAGCGTCTCCGCGTTTGCCGCGGCGCTTGCCGCTTCCCTTGGACATATGGTCGCAGGACTTTCCCGCAAGAAGAAATCACAAGCCGTGCATGTGGACAAGCTTTCCGAGCATCTCGACGCGCTTCGCAAGGAAACCGACGCGCTCGCGCAAGCAATTGACCGCGATGCGGCTTCCTACGACGCCGTAATGGCGGCATTCAAGCTGCCGCAAGGCGACGCAGCAGAAACGCAACAGCGCGAGGATGCCATTCAAAAGGCCACGCGGGGGGCCGCAGAAGTCCCGCTAGGAGTGGCTGAGCGGGCAGTTGCACTCTTCGAACGGTTGAAACAACTTGAGGGTATCGCCGCCGCATCCATGAAGTCAGACTTACAAGTAGCCCGGTTGATGGCAGTGGCGGGAGCGCAAGGGGCGCTGGCAAACGTCGAAATCAATCTGGACGGCTTGAAAGACGCCGGGTATGTGTCAGCGACGCGAGCAAAAGTTGCAACGCTGCGTGGCAAGCTGGTGGAAACACCGCTGGCCCAGAGCAGTGGACTCTAGTTTTCTTACAGGCCCTGAACGGAAGGAGCAAGACATGAATCGCATTTCACACCTCGGTCGAATGGCGGCGGGCATTGTGTTGGCCGCTGGAGCTTTTTTCGTACCCGGAACAGCGCAAGCGCAGCGGCTGGGCAACGATACGATTGCACTTTTTCCGAAAAACATCGGTGAGTTTGCCTACGCAAATTTAAAGCAAGCGCGCTCGCAAAAATGGTTTCCGCAATTGCAGGAGCAGATGCTGCCGGAGCGCTTCCGCCAATTTGAAAGATTCCTGGCATCCGCCGGCGTTGACCCAAATTCGCAGGTGGAAGAGGTTGCGTGGGGCTTGATTCCGGAAGGGGTCACATCCAAAACGGAAGGCGCGGGCTCCACTGCCGTGCCGACCGGTGAACAAATCGTTGGCGTGGCTCTCGGCAGCTACAATCCGGACTCCACGGAAGCCTTTTTCAAGCAGCAGAAGCTGCCCACGTTTAAATCGCACGGATTCACGATGTTCGCGTTCGGCAGCGGCTCGGGCCCGAACGACCTCTTCTTTCTCTTCATAGACTCCAACACGGCGGCGTTCGGTCACCGCACGGAATTGGAGAAAATGTTAAGCGTGCGCTACGGCGGCGAAGAAGGCTTGATGCGCAACGACAATCTCTTCCCGCTGATTAATGAAACCAACGGCACTGGTGTTGTCTGGGCGGTATTGAATCCTGCGTACACGCGCCTGGCGATGCGGCAACTTGCGCCGCAGGTTCAGCAATTCCCTGAAGCCGTAAAGCTCGTCACGCGCATGCAGAATCTCATGATTAACGTTCAAGCAAGCAGCGGCATCGACGGAAAATTTCAGGCCGTTTGCGGATCATCCGACGACGCGAACACGCTCGCGCAGTTACTGCAACTGGCTTTCGTCTATCAGCAATATCAGGCGAAGCAGCAGAATCCGGATCTGGCTCAGCTTTTGGGGCAAGCACAGGTTACCCCCGGCGGAGATCGAGTGACATTGCGGATGTCGCTGAGCGACGATCAGATGGCGGCGCTCATCAAGAAAAATACGTTCGCGCTGAAGATGTAACGCGACTGTCGAGCACTACTTTTGAAATGGAGAAGGACGGGCACTACGCTCGTCCTTTACCTTTCTGCGAGAGAATTACGCGTGCGGGCCGAGGAATTTTGTAAGCCGCGTGATGCTGGAGTCGGCTTTCTTCTCATACTGCACCCTGTCCACGCCTTCCATCGGATTTGCGCCAGCACGCAATAATGTATGCAATCCCACCGACGGCCCATCCGCATGGTGCACGATCGTCACTTCGATGCGATCCGGGAATTGGTTCAGTGTGACTTCCACCTGCGGGTGTCGTATATCCAAGTTTCCGAACGTCTCTTCGCAAGCGAACAAGATTGCAATTTGGAATTTCCCCGCCGCATCGGGGGTCAGGCCGCCCGCCTCGCCCAGATAGCGCGCCCCGCCTGCGGCCGCAGCAGCAAAGCGCGCGTCCGCGTCCAACCTGATCTCAATGTGCTTGGAATCAGTGGACACGAGAATCGGCGAGAGCAATGTCGCAGGCTTCCCGGCAATCCGGGCAGTAGTAGAGGCCATCCACGCACAAGTGGACTTGCTCCTGCCCCTTGCAAATCGTGCAATACTTTTCGCAGGTGCAGAAGGTTTCCGTCTTATCGCATTGCTGGCAAGCGATTGGACCGCGGACCATGAATGCCTCCACAAAAACTGTACCTGAGCGGCTGGCAGAGGGGCAAGGAGCGGTTCGGAAGCACGACGCGAGTCGCTCACCTTGCTGCGACAGTCATTTTCTTGAGTCGAGCGCTTCCGCCATTGCCAGCAGCTTGGTTACGCTATTCCAATTGCGGCCGGTGCCCGGCCTGGTGCAGATTTTTTCAAGTTTGCCCCACGGCAACTTCGATTTCCCCATACCATTGGAAAAATAGATGAACAATTCCTTGCCGCTCGGGGTCAATTCTTCCGAAGACAGCGGTAGCTCGCGCAATTGAGCAGATGCTTCTGCGCTCAGTTTGTCCTCGAGGAAATAGGCAAGCAATTTGGCGGGCTCAATTCCGCGACGTTTTGCAAATGGGTTTCGCGCAACAACGTCGCGCATTTCTTCCGCCGTGCGCAGCATCACACCGGGCTTTACGCTGAAGCGCTTCTCAATGGCCGTCTGGATTCGTTTGGCCAGCTTCGGCAGATCTTTTTCGTCCGTTCGAAAGACGACGTTCCCGCTCTGCACGTAAGTCTGCACATCCTTGAATCTCAGCGATTCATAGAGCGCGCGAAGGTCCGCCATTTTGATGGAAGCGTGGCCGCCGACATTGACCGCGCGAAGCAGTGATACGATCGCTGGCACAGTCCGGAAAGTATAGCGCGGACGTGCGGTGAGCTTCTTTGACGCACTTTCTAGCGCATGCTACCATGAGTTTCTGCCCGAGCACGCGGAATGGACTCCGTAAACCCTTCTGTCAAAACTGAGCTTCGCAAGACGCCGCTGAACGCGCTGCACAAGAGGCTGGGCGCGAAAATGGTCAATTTTGGCGGCTGGGATATGCCCGTCGAATATCCATCGAGCGGCGGATTGATGGCCGAACACAAAGCTGTGCGCGGTGGCGTTGGATTGTTTGACGTCAGCCACATGGGCGATATTCGAATTCACACGGGCAAGACACCCGGAGGCGCGCTGGCGGCCGTTCAGCACATCTGCATGAACGACGCATCGAAGTTGGCAATTGGCCAGGCACATTACTCGGCGATGCTTTATCCGCAAGGCACATTTGTGGATGACGTGATTGTGCATCGCCTGGGCGAAGATGATTTTCTGCTCGTGATTAACGCCGGAACACGGGAGAAAGATATTCTGTGGGTGCGGCAAAACACTTCCGGATTCGATTGTGTTGTCGAGGATTTGAGCGACGCCTATACACAGCTTGCGATTCAAGGCCCGCGTGCTACGGATGTCTTGCAGAAATTGACGGACGCCAATCTGTCCACAATCAAGAACTACTGGTTCACGCATGGAACGGTATGCGGCCTGCCGAACCGTCTGATCGCCCGCACGGGCTACACCGGCGAAGACGGTTTTGAGATTTACATGCCGGGCGATGTCGCGACGAGCGAGTCGGTGTGGAACGCGGTTATGGAAGCCGGCCGCGAGTTCGGCATCGTTCCTTGCGGGCTTGGAGCGCGAAACACGCTGCGCCTCGAAGCTAAGATGGCTCTCTACGAACACGAAATCAGCGATTCGATCAACGTTTGGGAAGCCGGGCTTGACCGCTATTGCAAAATGGAGAAGGGCGACTTTATTGGCCGTGCCGCTCTAGCAAAGGCGAGTTCTGCCGGTTTGAAGCGCACATTGGTCGGACTTGAGATGGTGGACCGCGGAATCGGCCGCGACGGCTATCGCGTCTTCGACAACGCCGGAGAAGAGATTGGGGTTATAACCAGCGGGTGCCCTTCCCCGACGCTCTGCAAAAATATCGCTTTGGCATATGTTCCGCCCGCATTTGCCGCGGAAGGAACTTTTCTCAGGGTCGAAGTGCGTTCGCAAAGAATCAAAGCACAAGTGGTGCGGACACCGTTTTACAAACGCGCGAAGAAAGCCGCACCGCAAGCAGTGGGCACTACCTAAAAATTCCTAGTCGGAAAACGAAGGAGTGGTCTGATGGCATATCCAGCAAATTTCCGGTACACCAAAGAGCATGAGTGGGTAAAGGTCGAAGGTGGAGTTGCCACAATTGGCATCACCGATTACGCGCAAGGCGAACTGGGCGATGTTGTGTTCGTCGAACTGCCCAAGGTCGGCGCAAAACTCGAGACCGGGAAATCGTTTGGCAATGTGGAATCGGTGAAAGCGGTGAGCGAAATTTACGCGCCTGCGGCCGGCGAAGTGACCGAGGGGAATTCTGAACTCGCGAACAAACCGGAGCTGCTGAACTCTGATCCGCATGGCGCCGGCTGGCTGATCAAAGTGAAGCTTGCGAACGCCGCGGAAGTAAACGGTTTGATGGACGCTGCCGCCTACGAAGCGTACATCGCGCAGAAGGGCAAGGAAGCCTCGGCCTGATGCGCTATCTTCCGAAGAGCCCCGCCGAGCGGCAGGAGATGCTCTCGGCCCTCGGGGCAAAGTCCATCAATGAACTCTTCGAATGTATTCCGGAGCGCTATCGCTTGCGCGAAGCGTTGAAGCTTCCTGGCCCACTGTCCGAGGCGGAAGTCATCTCTTATTTTCAGGATCGCGCTAAAGAAAATTCGTTCGGATACACCAGCTTTCTTGGCGCCGGTGTTTACAATCACCTGCGTTCGGTGATTACCGATACGATCTTGCTGCGCGGTGAATTTCTTACGTCCTATACGCCCTATCAGGCGGAAATTACGCAGGGCACGCTGCAGGCGATTTTCGAGTTTCAAACGCTGATGTGCCAGCTCACCGGGCAGGAAGTTGCAAACGCCTCGATGTACGACGGCTCAACCGCGACTACCGAAGCTGTGCTCATGGCGGAACGCCTCACCGGGCGACGGCGCGTGCTTGTCGCGAAGTCGCTGCACCCCGAATATCGCGATGTTTTGAAAACGTACGCCAAGAATTCAGGACTGGTTGTCGAAGAGATTCCATATGGCGCGAATGGCACTGTCGACAGCAAGTTCCTTCACTCTACGCTCAAGAACGATGTAGCTGCGGTGGTTATCCAGTCGCCGAATTTTTTTGGCGTTATTGAAGATGTAGCAGCCGATGCAGATGCTGTTCATGCCGCTGGCGCGCTTCTCGTTGTTGCGATTGCCGAGGGCGTTTCGCTTGGCGCACTGAGGCCGCCCGCCGAGGCCGACATTGTAGCAATGGAGGGCCAGAGCTTCGGCCTTGCGCCGAGTTACGGCGGCCCGTTCGTCGGCGTAGTAGCTTCGCGAGACAAATTTGTCCGTCAAATGCCCGGCCGGCTGGCCGGACAAACCACGGACACCGAAGGCCGCCGCGGATTTGTGCTCACGCTGGCGACACGCGAACAACACATTCGTCGCGAGAAAGCCACTTCGAACATTTGCACGAACCAGGCGCTCTGCGCTCTGGCAGCCACGGTGCATCTCACGCTTCTTGGCAAAGAAGGCTTGCGCGAGATGGCGCATCAAAATCTGTCCAAGGCGCGCTTTGCTCTTAGCGAGCTTGAAAGAATCCCGGGCGTGAAGCGTAAATTCGACGCTCCGTTCTTCAATGAGTTCACGATCGAGCTTCCCCGCTCCGCTCGAATAGTGAACGCCGAGTTGCTCAAGGAAAAAATCGTCGGGCCGCTTTCGCTCGGCTCGCTGTATCCGGAACTCACAAAAACCGCGCTGGTCTGCGTGACAGAAACAACGGCGCGCGCGGAAATCGAGCGCTTCGCCGCTGCACTGCGCCGCGCACTGGAAAAGCCTCTATGAACGGCAAAATCAACAAAGCGACGCGTCACACTTCGCAAAACGAAGGCCTGATCTTCGAAAAATCCTCGCCCGGTAAGCGTGCGTTCGAACTCCCGCCGCTCGACGTGCCTGCCGCAAACGCCGCAGTCGAACTCGGCAAACATCATCGGCAGGAAGGCGTCACGGGATTTCCCGAAGTCAGCGAAATCGAAGTCGTCCGTCACTTCACGCGACTTTCCACCTGGAATTACGCGATTGACCTCGGCATGTACCCGCTCGGTTCCTGCACCATGAAATACAATCCGCGTGTCAACGAATTCGTCGCACGGCTCGACGGCATCGCTTCCGAACATCCCTATCAGCCTGATGAACTCTCACAAGGCTGCCTGAAAATTCTGCAGCTTCTCGAAAAGTGCTTGCTCGAAATCACCGGCATGGATGCCATCACGCTTCAGCCTGCAGCGGGTGCGCAAGGTGAACTCACTGGCCTGCTTCTGATCCGCGCTTATCTCGAACGCCAGGGCAATCCGCGCAAAAAGGTTTTGATTCCAGATTCGGCCCACGGCACGAATCCCGCTACCGCAGTGATTGCCGGCTACCAGGTCGAAAACATCAAGAGCGAATCGCACGGCCAGATCGACGTCGAAAAGCTCCGCGAACTGGTCACCGAAGATGTCGCCGCGCTGATGATCACCAATCCTTCTACACTGGGCATTTTCGAGGAGCGCATTCCCGAAATCGCGGAGATTCTCCACGCGAAAGGCGCGTTGCTCTATATGGATGGCGCAAATATGAACGCGCTCACGGGCATCACGCGTCCAGGCGACCTCGGCGTGGACGTCATGCACCTCAATCTTCACAAGACGTTTTCCACGCCCCACGGGGGTGGGGGCCCTGGAGCTGGGCCTGTTGCGATGAAGAAAATTCTGGAGCCGTTCAAGCCGGTTCCCGTGCTTGTCGAAAGGGCGGACGGCAAGCTGGCTCTCGATTCACAACGGAAGGACTCCATCGGTAAGGTTCGCGCCTTTACTGGAAATTTCGGCGTCCTCGTTCGCGCGCTCGCGTACATCCTTGCCTACGGCCCGGGCGTGCGTCAGGCAACCGAAGATGCGGTGCTCAACGCAAACTATATTCGCAAAGGTCTCGAAGGCGTTTACGATCTGCCGTATTCCCTGCCCTCGCTTCATGAAGTTGTCTTCAGCGATTCCATTCAAAAACGCAACGGCGTGAACACCATGGACATTGCCAAGCGCCTCATCGATTATGGCTTTCATCCCTACACGACCGCGTTCCCGCTCATCGTCCCGGGCGCGCTGATGATCGAGCCTACAGAATCCGAATCGAAGGAAGAGTGCGACCTGTTCATCGAAGCGATGAAGTCCATCGCCCAGGAAGCCGCGCAAACGCCTGAAGTTGTGAAAAATGCGCCGCACACGACGCGAGTCCGGCGCCTTGACGAAGTCGGCGCTGCGCGCAAGCCGATTCTTCGCTGGACTCAATCGAGCGCCACCAAAGCAGCTGGATAAGCTCTCGCATCTGCCGCGCCCGAGGCGCTCATTTCCAAAAGGACACTTCGCTCAGCAATAAGCCCGGTCCTGTGCCACCGCGCTGCTAAAATAGAAAAAGCTTTTCGAGAGATCCGCCCTCAGTCCGATGAACGCTGCCCTCGACGCCTGGCTGCCGAAATCCGTAATCCTCCTTCGCAATTACGACCGCCACAAATTCTTGTCTGATCTTATCGCTGGAGTCACAGTTGGACTCGTTGCGCTTCCCCTCGCCATGGCGTTTGCCATTTCTTCGGGTTTGTCGCCTCAAGCCGGACTCTACTGTGCCATCGTCACGGGATTCTTGATTTCCGCGCTTGGCGGCTCGAAAACGCAAATTGGCGGCCCCACTGGTGCATTCGTCGTCGTCGTAGCCGGAATCATCGCCAAGTATGGCGTCGGCGGCCTTTTCGTTTGCACCATGATGGCCGGTGTGCTGCTCCTGTTGCTGGGCGCGACCGGAATGGGCACCGCCGTCAAATACTTCCCTCGCCCCGTTGTCGTTGGCTTCACAAACGGCATCGCCATCTTAATCGCCAGCACGCAAATCCGCGATTTCTTTGGCCTGCATCTCGATTCTGTCCCAGGCGATTTCTTTCATCGCATGGCCGCGCTTGGCCGTGCGTTCCCCACTCTCAGCTGGCAAGCGACGCTTCTCGCGTGTCTGTCGCTTGCCGTCATGATTCTTTGCCTCAAGTTTGCGCGCAAGATTCCCGGCGCCATCGTTGTCTGTTTCGGAGCCACGGCGGCCGTCGCCGCTTTTCATTTGCCTGTCGAGAGCATTGGCTCCCGTTTTGGCGGAATTCCGAGCGGTCTACCGCACATCTCGTTTCCCTCTCTTCATTACGACACCATGCGCCAACTCTTTTCCGCGGCTTTTACAGTAGCTATGCTCGGCGCCATCGAATCGCTCATGTCCGCGGTGGTATCCGACAAAATGTCCGGCGATAAACACAACCCCAACGTTGAACTGATGGCACAAGGCGTCGCCAACATTTTCTCGCCGCTCTTTGGCGGCCTTCCTGCTACGGGCGCCATCGCCCGTACTGCCACCAATGTTCGCGCTGGAGCAAAGACTCCCGTCGCTGGCATGATTCACGCGCTTACTCTTCTTGCTGTGATCATGTTCGCAGCACCGCTCGTCAAAAATGTTCCACTCTCCGCTCTCGCTGCCATTCTTGTGATGGTCGCTTACAACATGGGTGACTGGGAAGAAATCCCCGAAATTCTAAAACTCAGCGCTGCGGATATCGCAGTCTGGCTCCTAACGCTAACGCTGACCGTCGTCACGGATCTCACCTTCGCCGTCGAAGTCGGTATGGTGCTCGCTGCGCTAACTTTCATTCGCAAGGTTTCCCGCACTACAACCGTTACTCGCGTGACGCGCGATTACGTGGAAGACAGCCGCGTCCACGTCCTTCAGGGAAAGGACATTCCGCCTTACGCGGCGGTCTTTCGCGTCCACGGTCCATTTCTTTTTGGTACCACGGACAAGTTCGACGAGATTCTCCGGGGCATCAATAATCTGCCGCCCATCGTGATTCTCCGGCTTCGCAATATGACCGCCATTGACGCCACCGGTCTCGGAGCCATCCGTGACCTCGCCGATGAAGTCCATTCCACCGGGCGCACTCTGCTCCTTTGCGGGGCGCGCGAGCAGCCGTCCCAGCTCATGCATCAAGCCGAGTTCGAACGCCATGTTGGTGAGGAAAACATAGTTCCCAGCATTACCGACGCGATTCGCCGTTCGAACGAACTCTATGCATCCCAATACGCTTCCGACGCTCGTTGGCGCGCATGACTTTTCTCCACTCTTAAAATTTCTTCACCCTCCATTCATCGCCTGCCCACGTTCCATTCTTTTCTCCGTAACATGCGCCGCCTAGGTTAGTTCTCCGTGTTGGCGCTTCCAGGCAGACGTGTCCACAAAGGAGAATCACTTTGAAACTTCGTTTGGCTGTTTTTGCGCTGAGTCTTGCTTTGCTCGGCGCGCTTCATCCCGTCTCTACCCGCGCCAACGACGATCCCGGCCAGGGTCACAAAATCAAGCGCGTCTTGCTGCTCAGCATCGACGGCATGCATGCGGTTGATTATGAAAATTGCGTGGCATCGAAGACTTGTCCACATCTGGCCGCTCTAGGCAGGACCGGAGTGAACTACACGCGCACGACCACATCCAGGCCGTCCGACTCCTTTCCCGGCCTGATGGCAATCGTGAGCGGTGGAAGCCCGCGAACGGTAGGCGCGTTCTACGACGTGGCTTACGATCGCGTTCTAGCACCGCCCAAAATCGCTACGGGCAACGGACTGCCGGGCGGAGCCTGCAATTTGGGCGTCATTAATGGAACCCAGACCGAATATGAGGAAGGCAACGAATTCGATCAGTCGAAGCTCAACGGCGGGTTTCCCGGGTACTCCACTATCGACGGCGGCGTAAAATCTATTGATCCCAACAAGCTGGTACGCGATCCGTTTAACAACTGCAAACCCGTTTACTCCTGGAACTTCGTTCGCACGAACACCATCTTTGGCGTGATTCACGCCGCGGGCGGCTACACAGCCTGGTCAGACAAGCACGCCGGTTACGCCTCAGTTTCCGGCCCCACTGGAACCGATCAACCCAGCAACGTGGATGATTACTATTCCCCTGAGGTCAACTCGCTGCAGATTGTCCTGCCCGGACTGAAGACGGCAGGACTCACGCCTCAAGGCGTTTTTGATTGCGGGACGCTAGTTCCCAATGGCGATGACTGGACCACGGGCTTCGATGCCATCAAGTGCAACGACCAACTGAAGGTCAACGCCGTGCTCAATCAAATCCACGGCAGGATGCACCTCGGCACAAGCAAGGCCCCCGTCCCCGTAATCTTCGGCATGAACTTCCAGGCGGTCAGCGTTGGGCAGAAACTGATTTCACCCAAATCCGCTACCAGAACCGATGCAAACACTGGCGGCTACGAAGATGCTGCGGGGACACCAAGACCCAAAATGCTGGCCGAGATTCAGTACGTGGATGCGGCGATCGGACAGATGGTCGACGCGCTCAACCATGAAGGTCTTCTGGATTCGACTACCGTTATCATCACCGCAAAACACGGCCAGTCGCCGATCGACCCGAACCGCTTCTTCCCCATTCCCGGCAATTCCGGCAACAACGGCACGCCGCCATCTGGGATTATCGGATCTTTTCTCCCAGCCGTTTACAGCGACCCCAATAACGGCCTCGGACTCGCCGAAGACGACATTTCCCAGATCTGGTTGGCAGATTCAAGCCGCACCGGCGACGCAGTAACGGCTCTGGAGAATGCCTCAACAGCGATCGGACTGGGCCAGATCTACTACGGCGCCTCACTGAACACGCTCTTTAATCCACCGGGCGTGCCTGAAAACCCCGGCCCTTGCTGCAAGCTTCGTGAAGGCGGCGATCCCCGCACTCCGGACATCGTTGTGATTCCAAATGTCGGTGTGGTGTACACCGGAAACCTGAAGAAGCAATCCGAACATGGCGGCTTCGCGCACGACGATACCAACGTGATGCTGCTGGTATCGAATCCCGACATTAAGGCGCACACCGTCAACAGCTTTGTGGAAACTGCTCAGGTGGCTCCCACGATCCTCAAAGTCCTCGGACTGAATCCGAATGCCCTCGATGCCGTCCGGCTGGAGGGCACTCCCATTCTGCCGTCTCTGTTTACAGATGGAGAATGAGACGGCCTCTAGACCTGTTAACACCTCAGTTGAAAACAAAAGGGCGCTGCACTAGCGGCCGCCCTTTTTCTCTGCATTGAGCCTTTAGCTTGTCTTGCAGGCGTTAGCTGTCGGTGGCGGCGGATAGGCAGCCGGACCCGCGCCGCGCTCCAATGGTGAAATCACCAATCCCGTCGCAGAAGTCACATTGGACACCTGAATCTCCGTCACATAAGAGTGAAAACCCGGTGTAAGAAACTCAATAAAGTAAGTGCCGCGTTTGACGTCTGATAAGCGAAAGCGCCCTTCCCCGTCCGTCCTGCCTTCAAGGATCATTTGTTTCCGTTCCGGATCGTTCCACAAGCGCACAACGGTATCGGCGACAGGGGAATTCTGGACATCCAACACAATGCCTTGCAGCACGCGCAGCCTGCCAGTCCGGTTTCCCAGATTGGTCTGCACCCCGCGAGCATGGGGAGCCCAAGACAACAGCAAGAGACAAAAATAGATGGCACGCTTCATATAACCTCCCCTCCTGAGGTTCTACTTAAATCGCACGCTATCCAGAATATTCCCAAAGGTTCGATCGTAATTGGAATATTCCGCCTGTGGGGCTGTGCACACGAAATAGACCAAGCCTTCCGGACGAATCACAGTGATTATCCAATCCGTTTCTTGTCCTCCGGCAGGCGAATCATTTGTTAGATAAGTAGAAAGCGCCGGAAGGTTGTTCAAGCGTACGCGCGACGACTGTCGCGTCACTTTCATGTTCGGATTCGATTGCTGGAGACCGGAAATCAATTGCTGCGTGGCCGTATCGAGCGCATTGGCCGCATCCGGATTCTGCACTTGCGAGGTTCCCACCGTTATCCCATAAGCCAGCGCGCCGTGCCCGCTCGCATCATTTCCTACGCCTCCATCCGGCGCAAAGGCGATGTTGTCTTGATCCCCGTATTTCTTCCAATTGTCAGGGTACTTCAGCGTGTACCCGGTTGCCTGATACATCGAGTAGTTTCCCGACGGCGGCGCCGGTTTTGAAATTCCCGTCGCGCCACCAGCGCCTGGCGTCGCTTTCTTCACAATCGGCAGGCTCATGACCTCGCGTTTTGCCGCTTCAAATTCCTGCGAGTCCTTCCGCGCATTCGGCGGTGTGCCGCCAAGTCTTTGAATCTCATCATCCACGCGCTCGACGCGGCGATCCGGACTTGGGTGGTCTGAAAAGAACTCGGGAGGATTTTTCCCTTTCGTCTCTGCTTCCAGTTTTTCGAAAAATTGCGCCATGGCCCGTGGATCATAACCGGAGTCATATAAGACCTGGGTGCCGCTGATGTCCGCCTGCGTTTCCGCCGTACGCGAATACCGGAGCAGCACGCCGCCAGCAGCAAATGAGCCGAGCTGCGATAGCATCGCTCCGCTCACGCCTCCGCCAAACAAACCGCCCGCTATCCCGAGAATCCCTTGCGTCGCCTGAGCTTTGCTCGCTTGATTCGTGCCGTGCCGCAGCGCCACATGCGATATCTCGTGCGCCATCACGCCAGCAAGCTGCGCTTCATTGTCCGCGGCTTCAATCGCTCCACGATTGACGAACACGTACCCGCCGGGTAGTGCAAATGCGTTGATCGCCCGATCGTTGACGCAGTGAAACTCCCACGGATACTGCGCTCCATGCGTGTCCAGGTGCGCCACCAATTTCATCCCCAATTGTGTGAGATAGGCATCCACCTTTGGCGAATTGCACATCGGCAGTTGTTTCTCTGCCCCGATGGCATTCTGTTTGCCAACGACAATGTCCTGCTGCACCGAAAACAGGTTCCAACCAGGCTTCAATTGAGTCCGCTGCGCAAATACTCGGGGGGCGCTCAAAAGCAACGCAAAGGCAAACAAACAAACGACGGCTCGCCAAGCCGTGGATGAAGGATTTCTCACCTGGGTAAACATGGGGCCTCCCGAGGGGCTTTTCTTACTCTACCGCGCTGGCACCAAAAAGAAAAAGGCCCGGACAGTCTTGCCCGGGCCGGACGAATTCTGCGTTTTGTCAGCGAACTAGCGAGCCATGCGAGGCGCGGGCTCAGGAACGCGCGTGGGCGAGGACTCATCCACCGTCTTGCCGCTCTTCGCCTGCGCTACTTTCACCGGAACAACCGGCTCAAGCTTGCGCACTGGCATCGAAAGGTTTTCCCCTTCGCGAGTGAACGTCAGACATTCCTGCTTTTTGTTGTAATCGATGCAGATCAAGTCGCCGAGGTGAACTTGCTCGGTCGCGAGCAGATTCGCCAGCGGATACACGATGTGCCGCTCAATCGCCCGCTTCAGGTGGCGCGCTCCATACCGCTGATCCGTGCCTTCCTGAAGCAGGAAGTCGCGCGCGGCGCTCGTCACACGAAAAAGAAACTGTCCACGCGCCGTTTCAAGCACCCGCTGCTGTACTTGCCCCAACTCAATTTCCAGGACTTCTTCCAGCTGGGTCCTTTGTAGCGAATGGAATACCACCACTTTGTCCAACCGGTTCATGAACTCCGGAGAGAACTTGCGGCGAGCCGCTTCCACAGCCGTCCGCTCTACCTTTTCATCCAACCCCGTCACGGGCTTATCTTTTGGCTGAATGAATCCCATTCCGCCCGTCATCAGCTCCGTGATCTCTCCGCCGCCCAGGTTCGACGTCATGAAAATCACGGTCTGGGACAAGTCCACCCGCCGGTTGTCTCCCAGCGTCAAGGTCGCTTTGTCCAACATCCCCAACAGCAACTGCCACAAGGCGTCACTCGCCTTCTCAATTTCGTCAAAGAGCAAAAAGCTTAGCTTCAACTTATCCGTGTGATTCGCCGCCAAAGCTTCCTGTGTAATCAACGGGTGTGTCTCTCTGTGCCCCAAATATCCTGGCGGCGAGCCAATCAATTTCGCTATCTCATGCGAATGCTGGAACTCCGCGCAGTCCACCTTGATTACCGCGCGCGGGTCCCCAAACAAAATCTCCGCTGCCGCTTCCACGATGCGCGTCTTGCCGGACCCCGTCGGCCCGAGAAACAGCAGATTCCCTACCGGCCGCCCGGGCGAATTGAGCCCGGCACAGAACACCTGGTACAGGTCCACCAGCGCCTGCACCCCTTCCTCTTGCCCTACGATCTTCGAGCGCAGGCAGGTCTCAAAATCACGCGTGTCGTTGCTGCGTATGGTGGGGTCCAGTTGCTGGCGCGCGGCTGCTTTCATCGGAATTTCCTCATGTTGGCCCGTCTGGCTCAGGTCAACCTTTCGTCTCAAACACGCACTCCTCCTGTAACAAAGCATGAGAAGTACCATCCGCACTGCCGAAAAGGACAGGTGTGAACGTCTGAAATCTCAATGAGTTACAAATGTTTCAATTCTGGAAACTGTCTCACTGCGTGAGAATCTGTTCCAACCTAGTGCAAAGTGAGAGAGCTGAAACAGTTTGTGTCCCGCGTAACTCGACAAAAAAGGGCGCGGCTTTGGCGCCGCGCCCTTTCCAAAATTCCCACATAAACCGCCGAAAAAGCCTTTAGCGCTCCTGCTTCTTCCGGCTGCTCGGCGCGGAGCCCGGCCCCGCGGCCGGCGAGGCCGCTCGCGTCTTTCGCTCTTCCGCGACAGCTTCGGTTGGCGCATCCAGAGCGCGCCCGTCTTGCGCCTCAGTCGCTGCAGTAGTCTTCGTCAACGGCAGTTGCGGAGTCTCCACCAACGCCCCTTCGCTCTCGCGGACGAACGTCAGTTGCTTGTCTTCCCCGTTCCAATCAATGCGAATGAGGTCGCCCAGCCGCACCTGCTCGGTGGCGAGGAGATTCGCTAACGGGTACACGATATGCCGCTCAATCGCACGCTTCAGATGACGCGCTCCATACCGCTGATCGGTCCCTTCCTGCAAAAGGAAGTCTCTAGCCGCAGGGGTTACTTTGAAAAGAAATTGGCCCCGCGCCGTTTCCAGCACTCGCTGCTGTACTTGTCCCAATTCAATTTCCAGCACTTCTTCCAGCTGTGTTCTCTGCAGCGGATGGAATACCACCACTTTGTCCAAACGATTCATGAATTCCGGTGAAAACTTCCTTCTCGCCGCCTCAACGGCTGTTCTTTCAACCTTCTCATCCAGATCCGCGGCAGGCTTATCTTTCGGCTGGATGAACCCCATTCCGCCCGTCATCAGCTCCGTGATCTCTCCGCCGCCCAGGTTCGACGTCATGAAAATCACGGTCTGTGACAAGTCCACCCGCCGGTTGTCTCCCAATGTCAAAGTCGCTTTATCCAACATCCCCAACAGCAACTGCCAAAGTGCATCAGAGGCTTTCTCAATCTCATCAAAAAGCAAAAAGCTTAGCTTCAGCTTGTCCGTATGATTCGCCGCCAAAGCTTCCTGCGTGATAAGGGGATGTGTTTCTCTGTGTCCCAAATACCCTGGCGGCGAGCCAATCAATTTCGCAATCTCATGCGAGTGCTGAAACTCCGCGCAATCCACTTTGATTACCGCTCGAGGGTCCCCAAACAGAATCTCCGCTGCCGCTTCCACAATGCGCGTCTTGCCCGAACCAGTAGGTCCAAGAAGGAGCAAATTGCCCACCGGTCGTCCGGGCGAATTCAGCCCGGCGCAGAACACCTGGTACAGGTCCACCAGCGCCTGCACCCCTTCTTCTTGCCCGACAATCTTCGAGCTCAGCGAATTCTGAAACTCCATCGTCTGCGTGCTGCGTCTCTCCGGATCGAGTGAAAGTTTTGTGGTGCTCATGACCGCCTCCCGGCGCCGCCGGACTGCTGCGACGCGCTTCCGAACCGCCCGCGCGCTCCCCTCGGATCAAACTGTCCGAGCTTCACTTGAATCGTGGCATCTAGAAGCCGCAATTGTACAAGCAGCTCCTTCGCCACGGCGGGTGATTCTGAAAATTGCACCACCGGCGGAAAGAGATCCGCTAGCTCCAGGTGGAGAGACCTGAGCGTGGAGATAAGTCTTTGAACCTCACGTGAGTTGGGATCGGCCAGGTTTATTTTTTGGCTGGCTTGTTCGCGAAGCGCTCGCCAGTTCAGCTCCACAAACGGATGCTTCTTCGAGACTTCCCGGACCACTCGATCGGTAATTCTTCCCTTGTCGTCAAGACGCGCAAGGTGAAGTTGGCGCACTTTTCCGCCTCGGCGCACATTGTGCACCAAATAAAGCGAGTTTCCTTTGCGCCGAACGAAAGCCATACTCTATTCCTTACTACGTGCTGGGCGTAGTGTATTTTCCTTCCACTACACCGTCAATCTATTAGACGCAGAATGTTTCCAGGAGTTGCATACCGTTTCTATCTCATTTAAACGTACTGTCTAAACCCGACGAACACGCATTTGATTTTTCGTTGTGTTCCATTGAATTTCTCAAATGCGTTTCAGTTCCGAACAATTCCTCCCGTAACTTCTGATTCTCCAATCGCGGCAAAGTTTCTGCCGCTTTAGTGCTAAGAAAAACTGCTCATTCTGTTAAACACGCCTTTCGCGAAAATTCTCTTGCGGCTCTCTGAGAGCACCCCTACGATGACGAACGACCTTGTAACTCTCTGCGAATGTTGGAGTTCGTATGTCCTGGGATCCGGTCTACAAGCTGGTGAAACAAATTCCCCGCGGGCGGGTTCTAACCTATGGAGCTGTAGCTCGTGCGCTGCGCCTGCCAGGCGGCGCAAGAACCGCGGGTCGCGCCATGGCGGGTTGCCCTTCCGGAAAGGGGATTCCCTGGCATCGCGTTTTGGGCGCGGGCGGGAAGCTTCTCATCCGTGAACCCTACGCTTCTTTGCAGCGAAAGCTCCTTGAATCTGAGGGCGTTCAAATGACGGAGCGCCGCGTCAACATGAAGCTTCACGAATGGTCCATTCCCCGCCGCAAGTCCCCCAAAAGACGAGCCGCGCGAAAAAGACGATAAAGATCAACTCATCCGTACCGCTGAAACTTCGCCCAAAATTCCGCCCAGCTCCCTTTCAATCCGCGGCACAACAAAATGTCCGGATGATCCCTCGACTCCTCATTCTCGACGCCAAACCGATTCGTGTTTTTTGCCGCCACACTGCAACTCGAAAATTTTCCTTGCGCTTCATCCAAATCTAATCCCACCAGAATCACCGTCTGCGGCTCGCGCGGATCGTACCCGCGATACCAGAACGAATTTGTCCCCGCCATCGCGCGCGGCAATCCCAGCGCGGGCCCGTACAAATTCAGCGCGCCTCCCTCACCGTAATTCCCCGCCAAGATTCCCGTGCGCGCACGTTCTTCCGTCGGTAGCGAGTTGTAAACGTGCGCCACGTGTTCCGTCAGCTCCTGCCAGCCAATCTGCTCGCGAAATTGATCGTGCAATTTGCTCGTAACACGCCACCCAGCTCCGCCGAACGGCGCAACCGGCATCACGAACACCGCAAACACGGCGCCGTTCAAAACAATTCCCGCCCACTGCAACCCATTGACGAACCTGGCCGTGCTCGGCTTGGCCGACTTCGTCCAATTCCCAAACACGACGCTGCCGGCAGCGAGCAGCACCGGATACATCGGCGCCATGTAATAAAATCGCGCTTTCGCAATCCAGAACAAAAGAAATGTCACCAGAACAGTCCATCCAACCGGCCGGTAACGCTTCCCTTCCTCGCGCGCCAGCAAAAACCACAATCCTAAAACCGTCAGCGGCACCGTCACCACATTCACACACAACCAAAGCTGCTGCGCCAGAAATCCGTTGCCTCGACCTTGCCGCACATCTCGTTCGTGCAAATGCTTCAAGAAATCCAAAGAAATAAAATGATGCTGCGCCTGCCAAATCACATTCGGCAAAAGCAACAGCATCGAAATGCCAACGCCCAGCCAGAGCCATTTGCTCAACAAATATTTCCGCGCGTCCGTCACCAAAACTCCGCCGACAATTCCAAGCGTCCAAAATCCTGCCGTGTATCGCGTCTCCATTCCCAATCCCAGCGTAAATCCAATCGCCAACCACCACCGCGCATCGCCGGACTTGCCCAGCTTCACCAAAAAGTACGTCGCCAGCACCCCCCACAAATAATCGAACGACACATACTGAAACACTGCTCCCTGCGCCAGCGCCACCGGTGCAACGCACGTCGCCACCGCCGCCAGAATCTGTTCTCGCCGCTCGCCTCCCAGTTCCTTCGCGATCAGCCCCGCGATCACCATCGCCGCACTCACCGCCACAGCCGCAAAAAATCGAAACCCAATCAGCGACGTCCCGAAGAGCATCAGTTCAATCCGCCCAATCAGCGGCGTAACCGGCGGGTACGCGACGAATCCCCAATCCAAATGCCGCGCATCATCCAGCGTCTGCAGCTCATCCCGATGAAACCCATACTGCCCGTTAGTCGCCGTGTGCACTGCCACGCTCAGCAGCGCCAGCAGCATCAGGATTCCGATATCCGACTTCATCAGTCCACCGATTCGCTCCTTCATCTTCTCTGTGCCCCTCGCGAGCCCCGCCGTTGCAGATTTGCAGCCGGAGTTTACCTGAACTCTTCTCCAGCACTTGCATTGAAATTCTTCTTCGGTCCATGCGTACTACAGTTGAACGCTATACTTGTCATCCTGCCCTGGCGACAAGCATGGAATCTATTTTTGCTATACACTTTTCGCCCTGACCGATGCCCGAACCTGTACTGCGAGTGGAAAACCTCATCAAGCGCTACGGCGACGTCGAAGCCGTGCGCGGCGTCAGCTTTTCGGTCCACGAAGGCGAAGTTTTCGGCCTGCTTGGGCCCAACGGTGCTGGCAAGACAAGCACCATTGAAGTCCTCGAAGGTCTCCGCAATGCAGACGGTGGCACTGCTGTAGTCTGCGGCTACGATCCGGGGAAGGATGCCAACTCTCTCAAGCACGAAATCGGCGCCGCGCTCCAATCCACCGCGCTACCCGAAAAAATGCGCGTTATGGAAGCCCTCCGCCTATTCGCCAGTTTTTACAAGCGGCACCGCCAACCGGAAGAACTCCTCAAACGCTTCGGTCTAGAGGAAAAACGCGACGCTTTCTACTCCCAGCTTTCCGGCGGTCAAAAGCAGCGCCTCGCCCTCGCTATCGCGCTGATCAACGATCCCAAGGTCATTTTCCTCGACGAGCCCACCGCCGGCCTTGACCCACAGGTCCGCCGCGAAATCTACGACATCATCGAAGAACTTAAGCGCGACAAAAAGACAATTGTCCTTACCACGCACTACATCGAAGAAGCCGAGCGCCTCTGCGACCACGTCGCCATCATTGATCACGGCAAAGTCATCAGCCAGGGCACGCCGCAGGAACTAAAACAAGCTTCGGGCGACAAAACGCGCATCGAAGTCCGTCTTGCCCAACCCGAATCCGACGCCACGCTCAAAAATCTCGAAGGTGTCCACGATTGCCGCGCCCTCAACGGCGCGTACGTTTTGCATTGCCGGCGTCCGCCGCAAGCCATCGTCGCCCTGGTAAAACACCTGGAAGCGCAAAACAACGAGCTCATTAGCCTTGAGATTTTCACGCCTTCTCTCGAAGACGTTTTCATCGAACTCACCGGAAGGAGGCTACGCGATTGACAAATCTTGTCACTCTTACCGGAATGCGCATCCGCCTGGCCCTGCGCAACAAAATGTTTTTCTTTTTCAGCATCGTCATGCCCTTCGGGTTCTTTTTCCTTTGGCTCGGCGTCTTCGCCAAAGGCATTCCTGCAGCCTGCGCTTTTTATCTTGGCCCCGTTGTGGCTTTCAACGTCATGGGCAGCTTCTGGGGGCTCAGCGCAACATTAGTCATGTTCCGCGAGCAAGGAATTCTCCGACGCTTCCACGTTGCTCCGGTCACCGCAGCGGACATGCTCGGCTCCAGCGTTATCGCCAACTTCGCTCTCACGCTTCCCACCGTCCTTGCCGAGCTCCTCCTCGCGGGCCTGGTCTTTCACGTTCACACATTGTCCAGTCTTCCCGGAATTCTGATCCTGGTCGCCGTTGGCACTATTTCCTTTGGTTCTCTCGGCCTCGTTATCGCCAGCGTCACTAACACGATGCAGGAAACCCAAGTCCTTAATCAGCTCTTGTGGTTGCCTCTTATTTTCCTTTCCGGCGCCACTATCCCTCTTGCCTATCTCAACACCAACGTCCAGCGCGTCGGCCTCTTTCTCCCCGCCACGTACCTCGTCAACGCTCTGCAGCAGACCATCGTTTACTCCGCCTCTCCGGCCAGCCGGTACGTTGAAATCGCTTCTCTTTCTTGCTGGGCGCTGCTTACTTTCTTTCTTTCCGTACAACTCTTCCGCTGGGAACCGGAAGCCAAAATCCCCCGCAAAGCGAAGCTTTACGTCGCCGCTACCGCCATTCCCTTTTTGCTCCTTGGAATCGTCGAGAACCGCTCTGATCGTGTCCTGCGGGAAGCAAAAGACGCCTTCATTTCTTTGACGGGAGCTCCTCGCTCCTCTTCGTCCCCGAATTCGTCTCCTGATGCGAAGGCCAAACCGTCTTCCTCTGCAACATCGTCGAGTGCTGGCGAGCACGGCGACGACAACAAGTAAACTGCCCTCCAATTTGGTTCTTCAGCTCCCTTCCTCTTCTCGCACACTCAATTGACGCCTCAGTTCGCGTACCTTATTCTGACCTTTCGAAGCTCGCACCCTACGGGAGACGCAACATGCCGGTCCAAAAGACAGAGAAAATCTGGCACAACGGAAAATTCATCAACTGGGACGACGCCAACATTCACGTCCTTTCCCACGTCGTCAGCTATGGCTCCGCCGTTTTCGAAGGGATCCGTTGCTACGAAACCAAACAGGGCCCGGCCATTTTCCGCCTTCGCGAACACATGCAGCGCCTCATCAACTCCGCGAAAATCTATCGCATGGAGCTTCCGCACTCCGTCAAGGATTTTTCCAATGTCGCTTGCGAGCTTGTTCGCCACAACAAGCTCAACTCCTGTTACGTCAAGCCTATTGTCCTCCGCGGCTACGGCGAAGTCGGCGTCAATCCGCTCAACTCGCCCATCGATTGCTACATGGCTTGCTGGTCTTGGGGCGCCTATCTCGGTCCCGAAGCTCTCACCAAGGGGGTGGACATCGGCGTCAGCTCCTGGACGCGCATCGCGCCCAACACGCTTCCCGCTATGTCCAAAGCCGCCGCGAACTACATGAACTCGCAGCTCATCCGCATGGAAGCCACCTTCAACGGCTACGCCGAAGGCATCGCGCTCGATGCGGACGGCCACGTCAGTGAAGGCTCCGGCATGAACGTGTTCCTTGCGCACGACGGCGTGCTTTACACTCCGCCGCTCGCCACCAGTATTCTCCCCGGCATCACGCGCGACACCGTCGTGAAAATGGCCGAAGATCTCGGTATTCCCGTCAAGGAAACCGTCATCCCGCGCGAAATGCTCTATATCGTGGACGAAGTTTTCTTCGTCGGCACCGCCGTCGAAATCACTCCCATCCGCAGCGTGGATCACATCCAGGTCGGCAAAGGCATCGCTGGTCCTATCACGCGGAAGTTACAGGAAGAATTCTTTGCGCTCACGAGCGGCGCCAAACCCGACCGCCACGGCTGGCTTACCCCCGTCAACGCACCTGTCGCCGCCGCCCGCTAATTTCTAATTCATGTTCTGCTTCGAAAAAGGCGTCCAAACGGACGCCTTTTTCTTCTCTGTGCTCGCTGCTCTGTGTTCTCTGTGCCGTCTGTGTTAAAGAATCGCTTTTTTCTCCGAAGAGACTCCTCTGCGCCTCTGCGTTGTCTTTCTTCTTTCTTGGCTTTTGACTCTCGAACTCTCAACCCCTCAACTTCTTTGCTTCCCCTCCCCTTCTTCCGCTAAAATCCGTCGCTGTCATTCCCTCACATCGGAGGCATCTGCATGTACTCCACACCTCAAAAGCTCGCCGCCGAATTCATCGGCACGTTTGCGCTGATTTTCTTCGGCGCGGGCTCCATTTGCGCCTACCAGTTTCTGCACGCCGGTTCTGACTTGAGCCTCTTCGGCATTGCCATCGTTCACGGCCTCGCCATCGGCCTCATGATTTGCGCCCTCGGGCACGTCTCCGGCGGTCACTTTAATCCCGCCGTGACGATCGGTTTCTGGGTTACCAAACGAATGACCACTGTGGAAGCCGTTTCTTATTGGGCCGCGCAACTCCTCGGCGCCATCGTCGCTGCATTTCTTCTCCGCTCCGTCGTTCCCGACGAAATCTGGCGCGCCGTCGCTCTCGGCACCCCCAGCCTCACACGCGACTTCACTGTCCTCTCCGGCCTCATTCTCGAAGCGATTACAACTTTCTTCCTGGTCCTCACCGTCTTTGCCACCGCCGTGGACGACCGCAACTCCTCCCGCCCCTACGCCGGCTTCTGCATCGGCCTCATCATTTCGTTGGGCATCATGGTCGCCGGTCCATTTACCGGAGCCGCCCTCAATCCCGCCCGGGCTTTCGGTCCTGCCGTCGCTTCAAATCACTGGGCCAATCAGGGCGTTTACTGGGTCGGCCCGCTCCTCGGCGGCTTCTTCGCCGGCCTACTCTACGACTCCTTCTTCAACCGCAAGCCCTAATTCCTCTGCTTAACTGAAAGTGCTTATGTAGCGCCGAGCTTTCCCGCGTTTTGTGCGGGTGCCGACGTTCTATGTCGGGAAGCTCGGCATCTTCGATGCAGCCCGTGTCCCCGCTCCTGTCCTCCCGCCTAGGTAACTACACCGCAACCACCCCCTCCGCGTTCCTTGCCCGCTCCACCTGTGGGTGCTACTTTCGCTTTTGGGTAAATCTGCAATTATTTTCGCTTTTATTGAAATCTGACGACCGAGAGCCGAGAACTCCACATGGCGCTAAGCATTGACGATCTCCTTCGCCGAGCTGTCGAGAACAAGTCCTCCGACTTGCATCTCAAAGTCGGCAATCACCCCTATCTCCGCGTTGACGGCCTGCTGACTCCGATCTCCGAAGTCCCTCGCATCACGCCCGAAGAAATGCTTTCCATGGCGTTCAGCATGATGACGAACCGCCAAAAGCAAAAGTTTAAGGAAACCGCCGAGCTTGACATGGCTTACGGCGTCGCCGGCCTCGGCCGTTTCCGCGTTAACGTCTTTCAGCAGCGCGGCAACGTCGGCATGGTCCTCCGCGTCATCCCCACCAAAATCCGCACGGTCGAGGAACTAAATCTTCCCCCTGTCATCAACAAAATTTGCGAAGAGCAGCGCGGCCTCGTTCTCGTCACGGGAACCACCGGCTCCGGTAAGTCCACCACGCTCGCCGCGATGATTGACCGCATCAACGCCAACCGCTCCGATCACCTCATCACTATCGAAGACCCCATCGAGTTTCTCCATCGCGACAAGCGCAGCTTCATCAATCAGCGCGAAGTCGAAGTGGATACTGCGAACTTTTCTACCGCGCTCCGCGCCGCTCTTCGTCAGGACCCCGACGTCATCCTCGTCGGCGAAATGCGCGACCTTGAAACCATTTCCACTGCGCTCCTCGCCGCTGAAACCGGCCACCTGGTTTTTTCCACCTTGCACACTCTCGACGCCACAGAAACCATTCAGCGTATTATCGCGGTCTTCCCGCCGCCGGAGCAGAAACAGATTCGTTTGCAGCTCGCTGCCACTTTGAAAGCCGTCGTCTCCCAGCGCCTCGTTCGCCGCGCCGACGACAAGGGCCGCGTTCCCGCCGTCGAAATCATGATCGCCACCGGGTACATCCGCGATTGCATCATCAACGCCGACAAAACGCGCCTTATTCACGACGCCATCGGCGCCGGCACTTCGCAATACGGCATGCAAACCTTCGATCAATCACTCTTCGATCTCTACAGCAAACAGCTCATCACCATCGAAGAAGCCTTGCTGCGCGCCTCGAACCCGGACGAATTCCGCCTTCGCATTCAGGGTATTCGTTCCGCCGCCGACGCCGCCCGCGAGGAAATGGCCAACCAAATGGCCGACTTCGAGCGCTTCAGCCGCAAGTAGTCAGGGGCACGCATTCACTTGGAAAACTTCAGGAGACCTGGGCCATGTTCAGAAAAATAACTTTCTCGTTTCGTACCCTTGTCGCGTTTACCGTCCTCGTTTCTTGCCCACTTGCGTACTCTGGCCCAAGACCTCTCACTCGCAGCGAACTCCTCGCTCTCGTCGCCGGTGACGCCCTTCCCGACAACGTGATTGCCGAAATTTCCCGGTTTGGAATCAGCTTCACGCCCGACGCAGGCTACATTTCCCTGCTCAACGCCGCTGGTGCCAGCACCAAGGTCACAGCCGCCCTCTCCAGCGCCACTATAATCGAGCCTCAAACGGTCGAATCCGCGCCAGATGTCGAATTCTTGCGCCACCTCAGTCGCGCCGGAAAAGCGCGCCTCGCCAAGAATTATGAGATGGCCGCAAATGAACTCTCCGCGGCATTGAGCGATAATTCTCACAAGGCGGCCGCTGGATATGTTATGGGCGATATTCTTTTCTATGCTGACAGAATCCCCGAGGGCTTGGCCATCTACCAGGAGCTCCTCTCGATTGATCCCGACTTCCCCGAAGTTCATACGCGCCTCAGTTTCGGGTATATCGAGACGAACGATCCGGAAGAAGCGCTCCGCCAAGCCAAAGCCGCTCTCGAAAGAAATCCCAACAACCCCGTCGCACATGTGAACGCCGCCATAGCATTCCGGCAACTGAACAACTTCGATGCCGCGCGCGCGGAGATTGAGCAATCTATTCGTTGCAAGCCGGATTACGCTTCGGCATACGCCAATTACGGATACCTGCTGCTTTCACAGGGCAATTTCGCAGGCGCCATAGAACAATATAACAAGGCCGTTTCGCTTGATCCTGCCACTATTTCAGCTAGATACAATCTTGCTTACAGCTATCAACAAAAAGGCGATCTCCAATCCGCAATCCGCGAGTATCGCGAAGTCCTGCGCCGGGACCCAGGCCGGAGTGATGCCAGACAAAACCTGGCAGCATTGGTCCTCAGGGCCGATCCAGCTGCCGGCGTCATGGAATATCGAAAGATTCTCGCGAAAGATCCGAACTCCGATATTTGCCACATCTGTCTCGCGAGTGCACTCTACAAGATCGACCGGTTCGACGAGGCCGAAAAGGAATACCGCACAGCGCTCCAGCTGAACCCCGACAGCCCCCAGGCCCACTATGGTTTGGGGCTCGTGTACCAGGTGCAAAAGAAGGACGCCCTCGCGCTGGTCGAGTATCGCCGCGCAGCTAAATTGGATTCTGAGTACGCCTCTCCTCATATTCAAATCGGAGAGATCCTGCTCAGACAAAAAGACTTCGCAGGTGCAATGGTCGAATTCAAGCGGGCGGAAGAAATAGAGCCTGACAATTGGGTCGCCCCTGAATACCACGGCCAGGCCCTGGTTGGATTGGGGGACAATGCTGCCGCGATCTCTGAATTCAAGAAAGCTCTTATGATCGCTCCAAAGGAGCTGCAAGCCCGCCTTGATCTTGCCGTCGCTCTCGAAAAAACCGGGGATTGGCCCGGCGCCTTGCAGAATTACCACCAAGCTGCATTAGACCAGCCTCCTTTTCAATCGAACGTCGCTCAGCGCTTTTTTGACGCGGATGGAAAATATACGTCCGCCAAACAACGTTTTGAAAAGCACCTCGCGGATCTCCGCACGGCAGGCAGAGCAGCTGACGCAGACGCTCTTGCAGCCAGTGTGCATCAGCAGGAAGCCTCCGCTGGTCTCGATTCCCAGTTTCACGATGCCATGATGGCAACGGCAACCGCTCTGCAAGCCCGCAAATTCGATGAAGCGGAGACCTCGGCGAATCAGGCCATTGCCATCGCGGAAAAAATCCAGCCGCCGGATGGGCGCTTGGCCGAAGCAGTCGCTGTGTTAGGTAATGTCCATTTATGGCGTATGGAAACCAAAAAAGCAGAAGAAAGCTTTCAGCGCCAGCTTCAGTTGATAGAAAAACTCAATGGCCCTCAATCGCCCCTGATTGCACAAGCCCTGCAGAACCTGGCAACGGCCGCTCGCGCGCAAAAGGATTACCCAACTTCCGAATCCTTTTTCAATCGAATCTACGATATCAACATAAAAGCATACGGCGAAAATAGTGCGGCGGCTGCGGATGCGCTGCGCGGCCTCGGACATACCTACCGCATGCAGGGCGACTACGAAAAGGGCGAATCTGTTCTGCTGCACGCGGTCAAAATATACGAAACCATTTATGGAGCGGACGATTACAGAATGGTGATTCCCCTCACGACTCTATGCGATGTCTACGACCGTTGGGGAAAATCCGACAAGGCGCAATCCTGCCATGCACGCGTGGGGACCCTGGCTCCTCCTCAACAATAGCGGCTAGATTTCGCTCCCGAGGACTCGGTTTCCGTGGCTTCGCTAGCGCATCCTAAACCTATTGGTATTTGCCCTGCTCCATCCATTGCCTGATTTCTTCCTCCACCGAAAAGTTCTCCTTCGGCGCATTCGCAAAGCGTTCATCTAACTTATACGCCTGCTCCTCAAGCGGAATCGCCAGCCAAGACAAATTCTTCAGGAATCCGCGCAGGTACAGGTCCACATACTCATCAAATCCAAGAATGTGGATCTGGGCCGCGTGAACTGTTCCGTGAAACAGCGCTCGCGATTCAATTCTCTCGTTAAACACAATCACGTCAACATAAGTGACGGAAGCCATGTGCACAAAATCGGGAAAGCGTCCGCCGGTCATCGCCAGCGCCTCTGCATAAAAGGGTGGCGGCGGTATGCGTGCTCCGCGCAGCACAACTATTCTTAGTTTGTCGAGCAGTTGCGAGGAAAAGTAAGGTTCCAGCATCGCGCGCCACTCGGCCGCCAGTGGCTCGCTGTGGGGTAGGTACAATTTTCGCTCGCCACTGAAGTAAGCAGCTACGCCCGCGACCATCTCTGCGATACGTGCTTCAATGAATTGACCTGGATTCACGGATCGATCTCTCGTGAAGCGCTTTCCCAATCTAACCTCAGAGCCCAGCCACAAGCAATCTCCGCTCAACTCTTGTGGCGCGGCGTGGGAAGTCCTACCATTTCTGCCCGTCATCCATTTCAGATCGTTCCAGGAGCCCCCATGAACTTCATCCCGAATCGCAGAAGTTTTCTTTTCACCTCCGCCGCGCTCACTGGCGCCGCCTCTGGTCTCTCATTCCTCGCGCAACCCGCGGCCTCGGAAGATTCGGATCTCACTATCGTCGGCCCAAAGAAAGGGTATGCGCCGCAAATCGGCACGCTCGTTTCCGAAATGGCTTTCATGCGCGACCAGGTTCTTCGCTCCGTCAAAGGCCTCTCCCAAAAAGACCTCGATTTCCTCCTCGACGACAAAGCCAACACCATCGGTGCACTCCTCCTTCATCTCGCTGCCATCGAAGCATTCTTTCAGGTCAACACTTTTCAGGGCCTTAGCGGCGACAAAATTCCGGAACCCTTCAAGGAAAAGTGGGGCATGCCCATGGAACTCGGCGACCCGGCGCGCAAAGCCATCAAGGGCAACAATCTCGACTACTATCTCGACATTCTTAACAAAACGCGCGAAGCCACTCTCGCCGAATTTCGCAAACGCGATGACGCCTGGCTCCTCGCCGTGGACAAAACCTGGGGCTGGGGTCCCACCAATAATTATTGCAAGTGGTTCCACGTCACCGAGCACGAAGCCAATCACAACGGCCAAATCAAATTCCTGAAGAACCGCCTTCCCGGCGCAAAGCCCGCGTCGGAGTGACTGTTGACGCTGCTCTTCTCCTGCTAAACTGCCTTGCCTAGTGACGCGCTACCGTTTCATCCTCTGCTCGCTAATCTTGGTGCCTCTAGCTCTTGGCTTTGGCCTGCCCGGCGGGCGCGTCCCCACGGAAAACCCGTTTCCAATGTCCTCGGGAACATATTGGATCTACCACGGCTCAGTGCGGTGGACGCATGCGGGCAGCGACCAGGTCAGCGATGCTCCGATTACATGGCGAACCGAGATTCGCCGTGTCATTCAACATGGCGATGTCCACGGCATCGTTGTAAGTGGCTTTCCATTTGACTCGGCCTGGTCCGATGACCAGCCCAAGACTTCCGACTCGCTGTTGGTCGAATCAAAAGGTAAGTTCTATCTGATCGGCGATGAGCGCTTTCAGCAAGCCGTGCAACGCCTCGAACAATCTTCAGATTCGCTCGATGGCCTCTTCACCGACAACGATCTGATGCTTGAGTGGCCGCTTCGCAAAGGTCAGAAATATTGTGACGCTGACGGCATGGCCCGCCCGGACGGGCGTTACTGCTGGGTCGTCGCATCTTCCCGCAAAGCCTCTCTGTCCGGTCTTGCCGGAGTCGAAAGCGGCAACCGCGACGAGTTCGTACTGGAATACTGGACGAATCCCGACAACATCCGATTCACCTTTGTTCCTGAAGTTGGCATCACAAAATACGAATACCATCATCACGGAACCGTCGCCGACACGGAGTTACAGCTTGTGGAATTTCATCAATCGGCGGACAGTCACAAATAGCCCTGCATATCCCATCTTTACTTCGTTACTTCCTTACTTCATTCTCTTCTCGTGTTTTCCGAACCCCGCAAACTCGACACCGAGCAGGATCTCTACGACTACGCCCTCCGCATTCTCATGCGCCGCGCCCATTCCGTTCATGAAATGAAGCAGAAACTTCTCCGCCGTGCCGACAGCGAACTCCTCGCCCAGGTCGTTCTCGCCCGCCTGAAAGAATCCGGCCAACTCGACGATTCCCGCTACGCCAAACAATTCACCCGCCAGCGCACGGAAGTCCGCAAACAAGGTAAATTCCGCATTACGCGCGATCTCCGCGCCCGCGGCGTGCCTGATCGCCACATCAACACTGCCATCGCCGAGTCCGCCGAGTCACACGACGAAGCCGCCGTCGTCCGCCAGCGCATCGAACGCAAACTCCGCTCACTTCGTGGCGAAATTTCTGACAAGAAATTCGCCTCCATCTACCGCTCCCTCCTCGCCGCCGGCTTCCCCTCCGATCTCATCCGCCGCGAGCTCAAATCCTTCACCCGCGAAGAACTTCCCGCAACCGATTCCGAAAGTGAGGAATGAGTAGAAAGATTTATGCCCGACATCATCCAGGAACTCACCGTTAACGCCATTCCAGAAGAAGTCTTTAGTATGTTCTCTACCTCGACTGGCCTCGACCGTTGGTGGACCAAAGAATCTTCGGACTCGCCCGAGCTGGACGGTGAATACCGCCTCTATTTCGGGCCGGGTTACGATTGGTGCGCTAAAGTCACGCAATTTGTCGCCGGACGTGAGTTCGAGCTGAAGGTAACGGCAGCCCATGAAGACTGGATCGGAACCCGCGTCGGCTGCAGCTTGCCACCCGGGGGTGAGCACCGTACGCGAATCATCTTGCGCCATCTCGGCTGGCGGGACCAGAACGAGCACCGGCGCTTTTCTTGTTACTGCTGGGCGATGTACCTGCGCATCCTGCGCCGCAATCTCGAATTCGGCGAGTTTGTCCCCTACGAAAAGCGCCTGGATAATTGATCCTTCTGGCCGCCGCTCATGTTTGGCTAGATAAATTCCTCTGCACCCGCCCTAAATCCCCCAAACTCCTTCGAATCAACAACATTTCTGCCACTCTCCCTTCATCGTCAGAAATTCTTCAGACAATCCCCACCTCGCCCCCATGACGCGCAAGCGGCCAGCCTTTTACAAACGTACTCATGCCGCCCAATCTTCCAATTTCGCGCTTCCTCTCGCGAACCCTGCTCTTGACCCTGTGCGCGGCTCCATTCTTGACCGCGCACGCCCAAACTCCCGCCTTCGGCTCAAGAACCGCCACCGCCGCGCGTGCCGACCACCCTCCTCGCCTCGATGGCACTCTCGATGATCCCCTCTGGGCCACTGCTCCTCTCATTTCCGACTTCCGCCAGCGCGAACCTCACGAAACCCAGCCCGCTACCGAAAATACTGAAGTCCGCATCCTCTACGACTCCCGCCATCTCTACATCGGCATCCATTGTTACGACTCCTCTCCCAACGCTATCGTCGCTACTCAGCTCCGTCGCGATCTTTCCCAAGACCTCGACGACAACTTCGCCGTCGCCATTGACTCCACCCTCAGTCATCGCAACGCGTATGTTTTCCAGGTCAATCCTCTCGGCACGCAACGCGACGGCCGCATCGTTGAAGAGCAGGCCCCTCTGCAAAACGATTCCATCATCGATCCCAACTGGGACGGTCTCTGGACCTCCGCTGCAAGAATCACCGCTGATGGTTGGACCGCCACGCTCGACATTCCCTTCAGCACGCTGAATTTCCGCGGCTCGTCTGTTTCCTCTTGGGGTCTGAATTTTCGCCGCTTCATTCGCCGCAAGAACGAAGAAGACGAATGGTCAGGCTTCCACAGGATTTTTGGTTTCTGGCGCGTGTCTCAGGCGGGAACTCTTCAAGGTCTCAATGGAATAGAAAGCGGCGGCCTTCTCGTCGTCAAACCCTACGGTCTCCTCGGCGCGCAAAGCCTCTCAAATCAACCCTGGAGTGCGCTTCACTCCGGTGGTGTCGACGTCAAGTACGGCCTTGCCAGCAATCTCATCGCTCTCGGCACCGTCAACACCGACTTCTCCGACTCCGACGTGGACCAGCAACAATTCAATCTCACTCCATTTCCCATCGCCATTCCGGAAAAGCGCCGGTTCTTCCTCGAAAATTCCGACGTCTTCGAATTCCTCCTCTGGAATCAGGACCTTCTCTTCTTCTCCCGGCAAATTGGCATAGACCCAATTTCCGGACAGGAAGTCCCCATCGACGCCGGCGGCAAGATTGCCGGGCACGTCGCCGGCTTCGATTTGGGAGTCATGGACGTTCGCACGCGGGCTGTCGGGACCAATCCCGATGCGAACTATTCCGTTGTTCGCGTAAAGCGCCCCCTCACTCCGGGTTCCTACATCGGCTTTATCGCCACCGACAAAGAGTCTGGCAACGCGCTCGATCCCTACAACCGCTCCGGCGGCCTCGACGCCAAATTTATTCTCTTCAACAATCTCAATCTTCGCGGCTACTACGCCAAAACCTGGAGCCCCGGCCTAAATTCAGAAAACGCCGCATTTGGCGGCCGTCTCACCTACGCCAACAATTGGTTCAACGTCTACGCCGGGCGCGGCATCACGGAGAAAGATTTCAACGCCGAAGTCGGCTTCCTCTCCCGCACCGGTGTCGAATCCACCATATTTCAAGCCAATCTCACGCCTCGTCCTCACTTCTGGAATCTTCGTGAAATAGACCTCGGCGGATTCGTGGACAGCAATCCAACCACTTCCGGTTCACTCGAATTTCAGGAGGTAAGTCCCACCATTCGAATCATCTTTAACGACGGCGCGGAAATCGATTCGAATCCGCAGGACATGGTCGCACAAGTTTTGACTCAACCTTTGCATCTCTACAAAAACATCTCCATCCCTGTGGGCAGCTATCGCTTCGCCTCGCACCAACTCGCTTACACTTCCGCAGGCGCTCGCCGCTTCACCTATACCGGATCATTCCAATGGGGTGACTATTACGGCGGAACACTCAAGACCGCTGCGGTCACCGCTCAATATCGCCCGAATTCCAATCTCGCCCTCGCGCTCAACAACACCGTCAACGTTTTCCGCCTGCCCCAAGGAGATTTCAATATCGACCTCGCGGGACTTCAGGTCAGTTACGCCTTTACGCGTTTCCTGAACCTCACTACATTCCTCCAATCCGACACCGCGCAAACCAAAGCCGCCAGCGCCAACATCCGCTTGCGCTACACGTTTCGCCCCGATAGCGATCTCTACGTCATCTACAACCTCGGCACACGCTTCCAAACCCTCGCCGCCGGCAACCCAGTTCCCATCCGCGAACAAAAATTTGCCATCAAACTCACCTACTCCTGGTCCAAATGACGAGGTCCAAGTGATGAGCGCCACTGTAACTTCGGCGAGTATAATGTCGCCGGAGTTCTTTCCCGTGCAGGGCGACTTCAAACTGGGCGAATGGCTCGTCAGTCCGGCCGTCAATGTCATCTCCAAGAATGGCGACGGCACCCGTGTCGAACCCAAAGCCATGCAAGTGCTCGTCTATCTCTCCGAACACCCGGGCGTCGTCAACAAGGAACAGCTCATCTCCGCCGTCTGGCCAGACGTCTTCGTCACCGATGACGTTTTGCCAGGCTGCATCTCCGTCCTTCGCAAAGCCTTTCAGGACAACGCGCGCCAGCCGCGCATCATCGAGACCATTCACAAGAGCGGCTATCGCCTGCTTTTGCCCGCCGAACCCGTCAGCGCCAACGGCCACGAGCGCGCCTCGCAAGTCCTCGTTCCCGAATCTCTCTGGCAGCGAGTTCGTGCCAATCGCCTTTCTCTTCTCATCGCAGTGTTGATTCTCGTTCCGCTTGCCGTCGCCGGCGTTTTGCGTATTCCCTCACGCGCCTCTTATGACTCGCTCGCCGTCCTTCCCTTCGCCAATCCAGACAACGATTCCGCTTCGCAATACCTGAGCGACGGCATCGCCGAGCAAGTCGTCAACGATCTTTCTCAGCTTCAAACGCTTAAAGTCATGGCGTGGAGCACCGTCTCTCGCTACCGTCAGTCACCAACCGACGTCCGTCGCGTCGGCAACGACCTCAAAGTCAAAGCCGTGCTCACCGGCCGCCTGCTTCGGAATGCCAATCGCGTCGTCATACAGACCGAATTGGTGGACGTCTCCACCGGTTCCCAACTCTGGGGTCAACATTACGAGCGCACCATGGCGGACATTCCCGGCCTTCAGCGTCAGCTTTCTCAAGACATCGCCACAAATCTTCGCGTTCGTTTGACGGGAGTCGAACAACAAAAAATCCTGCATCAGCCCAGCGCCTCGCCCGAAGCCTACGAACTCTATCTAAAGGGCCGCTATTTCTGGGGCAAACGCACCAAAGCCGGCCTCGAGCAAGGCATCAACTATTTCGAGCAGGCAATTCATTCCGACCCCAACTTCGCGCTCGCTTACGCCGGCCTCGCCGACTCCTACAATCTTCTCGACGATTGGGGCAAAACCGCTCCGCGCGATTCTTTTCCGAAAGCGCGCGCCGCCGCCGAAAAGGCCATCGCTCTCGACGATTCGCTTGCTGAAGCCCACGTCTCGCTCGCCATGGTTCGCGCCGCCTACGATTGGGATTGGACTGGCGCCGAACAGGAATTCCGTCGCGCCATAGATCTCAATCCTAACTACGCAACGGCTCATCAATGGTATGGCTTGCTGCTCGCCTCGCTCGGACGTTTTCCCGAAGCAGAAATCGAAGTCCGCCGCGCGCAGCAACTCGAACCGCTCTCTCCCATCATCAACATTGCTGTCGCCGAAGTTTTCACCTGGGAGCGCCGCTACGACGACGCCATCGCCGAGTACAAGAAAATTATCGAACTCGATCCTTCCTTTTCCGGCGCCTACGGAAATTTAGCTGAAGTCTACGCGGCAAAGGGCGTGTACGCCGAAGCGCTAATTACGTGGAAGAAAAAGTTCGCTCTGAACGGCGAAACTGAGTATGCCCGCGACATGGACAAGCTTTACGCACGCTCCGGATACGCCGGCATCCTTCGCGCCGAATTGAACTACGATCTCTCCGCCCGCGCTTCCGGCGAATACTCCAATCCCGTCGGCATCGCGGAGATGTACGCCGCCCTCGGCGATACTCCTCACGCCTTCGAATGGCTGCAAAAAGCCTACGAAGAACACTCCAGCGGCATGCAATTCCTCAACACCGACGCCCACTTCGACTCTATCCGCTCCGACCCCAAATTCCAATACTGGCTCACCACCGTTGGCCTCCCCTCTCCCGCCAACAGCCGCACCGCTGGACCCAACGCTCTCTAGTCGGCGCTCATTCTCACGCTCTCTTCAATGTCTGCTTTGCCCCGACCGCCCCAATTTCCCCTGTGTCCTCTGTGCTCTCCTCGCTCTACGCGTGTCAAAAAGCCACAACCGGAATCGCCCCCGCATTATCGTTTTATTCACATATCTTTATTTGACTGCCGCGTTACCACGTGCTAAAACGCGCGTCGGCCTGTGCATTGCGTCAGATCGAAAGTGCGGGGAAAGGGTGTATCCATGAAAAAGGGTGTTACTTTCTTTTCGGTTTTCTCGGGTGTAGTGATCCTTGGTACTCTAACGGCTAATTCCGCGGCTGCTCAAAACGCTCCGCCGGCTCCTCGTAAACTCCAGCTAGCTGCCATCGACACAACTGCTGCCGATGAAGCGACAATCGTGTATCAGCACGTTCATCCGGCCAATACGGATGCGGGCGCTGCCTTCACTCAGAACAAAATTTCAACCAACGGCCAGCGCGCTAACTCCGCTTCAAGCCCGAACTCGGCATCCGTACCGTTCATCGGCACAAATGGCATGGATCAGAACCGTTTTCCCGGTGACCTCACCTATTTTGGCGGCGTCGTCGTTCCCTTCGCGCAGTCTCATCCTATATTCTTGCTGCCCCACGGTTCTTGCCCTATCGCCACCTGTTGGGGCGACCCCGAGTCCTTCTTGACCGACTTCGCAGCCAGTGACCTCTCGCGCATCACCGATCAGTATGTCGGAACTCACGGCAGCAATCGCTATACGCTGGGCGATGACTTTGCTTTCTCTTACACGCCGCCCGCAGTTCCTTTGACCGACGGCACCATGCGGGCCATCGTTCACGCCGCCGTATTGCTCAGTGGCGAGTCTGGATACGAGCATATCTTCCACATCTTCCTTCCTCCCGGCCAGGACGAGTGCTTCACCTCCGCCGCAACACAATGCTATTCGCCCGACAAACCGAACACCTTTGTCTTCTGCGCCTATCACAACAGTGTCACCTTCTCGGACGTCGGCCACGTCCTCTACACTGTTGAGCCATTCCAGAACGTCGGCGGGTGCAGTGTTCGCCCGGGCACCCCCAATGGCCAGCTCATCGACTCCACCAACAGCACTCTCTCCCATGAACTCACCGAGACCATCACCGACCCTGACGGCGACGCCTGGTTCAACTTCACATCGTCCCCTTTTGCCGGCGCAGAAATCGGCGATGAGTGCGTTTTCATTTCCGTCCTTCAGGTTTCGCCGACAAGCTTTGCCGTCTTCAGCGATCCGACCATCTTCACCGTCGGCAAGCACGTGTACGCCACGCAACCCGAGTACAACAACCATGACCACGCCTGCGGCGTCGCTCCTTAGCTTCAGCTAATGGCGCAATTACCAGAACGCCCGTGCCTCCTGGCACCTGGCACGGGCGTTCCTTCATTTCCCTTTCTACAATCGCTTCTGTACCTCTCTGCATCCTCGCTGTCGCCACAGCGAATCTCTCCGTCTATGTAACTCATCCACCGCTCAGCAGTTTCCGAGAAGGAGGGCTTGTCGGACTTGCCTGACCAGGCGACGACCCGGAGCGCGTGCCGACAGCTTGCGTTTTACCACCGAGAAGACGGTTTCTACCTTCGCCCGTGGTCCGTACGGTTTCTGCGGAAAATTGCGATACATCTGCCCGCGCAACGTTCCTTGCGGAACACCCCGACGGGGTTGTG
>WNFR01000259.1_pt1 | contig 121754 bp, 114 predicted proteins | sample 5400221 | NCBI WGS metagenome assembly WNFR01 (sample SAMN13153357, study PRJNA577476) | soil metagenome | isolation source: 40 cm soil under Madrone tree | place: USA:California | collected 2016-06-14
CGAGGGATATCCTCACTGGCGCAAGACCGAAAAACCAGGAAAATATTTCAAATCGTTTAAGCTCATTTTGGCCAGTATCTTTCCCGTGATCATACGGTTATAGCTTTTTTCAAAACGCTATCCCGGACAGTAGTGATTTTTTATTTTCTATTTTCTATTTTTTATTTTCTATTTTCTATTTTCTATTTTTTATTTTCTATTTTCTTCTATTTTCTATTTTTACTGAAGCGACGATCAGTCCAATGACAAAATATCAAAGTGAAAATGGAAATAGAAAATGAAAAATAGTAGAAAATAGAAAATAGAAACTGAAGCTGATATACGGAAATCATTACTCTTGTTAGACGTTTCGCGATAGGCCGTCCTCCGGGCTATAATCCACCGTTAACTTTAGATAAGTCGCGATTACATCTTGACTGTGAGGAGATCATGAAGCCTTTAGTTGGTTTGATAATGGGCTCAAAGTCCGACTGGGAAACGATGTCGCATGCCGCCCACACTCTCGAGACTCTCGCCGTTCCATTCGAGGTGCGAGTTTTGTCGGCGCATCGCACCCCGGATCAACTATTCGAATACGTCGAGTCCGCCGAAGCTCGAGGTCTTGAAGTCCTCATCGCGGCCGCCGGCGGCGCAGCGCACCTGGCCGGCGTCGCCGCAGCGAAGACGTTGCTTCCGGTGCTCGGAGTGCCGATGGAGTCGAAGTCGCTGAAGGGTTTGGACTCACTACTATCGATGGTCCAGATGCCTGCTGGAATACCTGTGGGCACGCTGGCGATCGGGCGGGCGGGCGCGGTGAACGCTGCGCTGTTTGCAGCCGCGATACTGGGCATCAAGCGCCCCGAGGTCCGCGAGGAGATCAAGAAATACCGCGAGAACCAGGCGCAGGCAATACTAGCCCATCCGGACCCAAGGGAACCCTGATGCGCCTCAGTCTCACTTTTCCTCTCCCTTCGATTGACCGAAGGCGTGCGTGAAGAAACCTTTCAGGCTGCCTGTGATCCCGACTGGCGTTTCTCCGCCGCGAACAACCAGCACCGGGCACTCGGCGCGATTGACGATTTCGCGGGTGATGTTTCCCATTATATAACTTCGAAGGTTTCCGCCCTCGGGTGATGAGCCCGTGACCACGAGATCGTAGTCGCCACGACGAATCTCTTTGAACACCTCGCTGATCACGAGCCCGTGCCGCAAGCGAACCTCGGTCGAAACGCCCATCACTTCAAGCGACTCTTTCTCGCGGCGCAGGTTTTGGCCCAGCCCCGAGCTCGAATGCAGTAAGAGGTTTACGTCCTCTTCCATCCTGATCAAATCCGTATAGACCGCCGGCGGTTCTGCCATCACGTGAAAGAGCGTGATGGACGCTCCGGCTGCTTTCGCTAGAGTGCCCGAAAACTCGACCGCGCGATCGATGTATTTCTCGCCGCCGCTGCAGACTAGAATTCGTGTGATGGTCTCGCGATTGCCGATGACTGCAAGCACGGGAGGCGCGACCGATTTGATTATCTTGTAAGCCTTCGCCGACATCAGGAATGGCCCGCGGGAACCCTTACGCACTGCGCCTATCACGACCAGATCGTAGCTGGTCTCGTCGGTGCGCTTGACTATCTCTTCGATGGGCTCGCCGGCCTTGGTGATCACCTCCGCGTTTACGCCTCGTTCCTTGAGCAGTTGCTGGGCGCGCCGAAGCGAATCGAACGCCGCGGCCTCTTCGCCGGGCTTCTCGGTTATCCCCAGGATGGTAGTCTCGGCTCCGGACTTCTCGGCGATTAGCCCGCCGAAGCGAACTGCGTTCTCGGCTTGAGTTGAACCGTCTGTGCAGATCAAGAGTTTCATAGCAGATTCCGTTTCGTGATGCGTGAGGCGTGATTCGTGATTCCGGCGTCTCGGAGTCACGGATCACGAATCGCGCATCGGTGGTCACTTCAGATGCTTGCCCGACAACAAGCTATAGATCACTATCGCTGCGCCTATCAGCGGGAGCGGCACGAACGCGAGTCGTATTTTAGGTCCGCGGAAGTATTCCGTGGATGCAGCTCCGATTTGTGCGCCGATGGCCGCCCCCGTGTGCATCACTAGCGCAATCATTATATCGACGTTGCCCTTGATCGCGTGGGTGAGCGTCCCGTAGCTCGCAGAGATAACAATTTCGAACAGGTCGGTCCCGACCGCCACGTGAGTTGGAACGCCGAGCAGGTAGACCATCGACGGCATTCGTATGTAGCCCGCGCCGCCGCCGAGGAACCCGCTGAACACCCCTCCAACGAACGCCACCAGCAGGATCGCCCACAACGAAACGCGCTCGATGCCAGACACCCGCAGCTTTATCATCGGCGGAAGCTTGATACGATGAATCTTCCGCGCAATGTGGTCAAAGGCAGACTCGTCTTCCTTCGCCCCCAGCTTTCTGATGCCTATGCCGGACATCTCAGCCTCGCGCTCCCGGTCTCGCTGCATCTTGATCGTCTGCCAACTCTCCCATGCGACGAAAGCCGAGATGGAAATCAGCACGACTACGAAGGCGATGCCCACAACTTGATCGACGTTGGCTTGTCCGAGGTGCTTGAGCCGCTCGATTCCCTGAGCGCCCACTTCGACACCAACTATCGTTCCAATCACCATGATGAAGCCCAGCTTCAAATCTACGTTTCCAAGCGCGCGGTGCTTCTTCGCGGCGACGATGGATTTGCCGACAATGTGAGCCAGATCGGTGCCGACTACAAAGTTCATCGGAACTCCCATGGCGAACAACGCAGGTCCTGCAAGAAAGCTTCCGCCGACGCCGAAGAACCCTCCGAAAATGCCGATGATGAAACCGATGATCACGAGATAGAACGGACTTATGTGCGTTTGGGAAACAAGGAAATCCATCGGTATTCTTCAGTCCGAACGGCGTCGAATGAGTCTCAACAAGTTGGTGGTCACCATCTCAAGCACGACGCCCTGTCCTACGATCAACAACAGCGCGGCAAACGCGTAACGAATCTTGTGATGCTCGTAAAGCCCGTCCAGCCAGTTGCCCAGGAACGCGATCACAACAAAGACATAAACTACAATCAAACCGGCGTACAACATCAGCTCGATCAGGAATGATCTGGCGGCGTGCGTCGGTTTATTCTCCACTTGTCACCTTTCTCATCGACCGCGCGAGCATATGGGTACGCTGTTCAAGTCAAAGATCATATAGTACAAGAGCGCGATTCATGAAGCTGCGGGCAAACAAGGACGGCGCGGGATTCATCCAACGCTTGCGCGCAGCTTGTGGAGTTGACCCGTGAACAGTAGAATTCAGTTGGTTACAGGGGGATATTGAATGGGATCGAGGGTAGTTTTCCTAGCTCTGACTTTGATCGTCGCTTGCTCATCTGTTCCTGCCTTTCAAACCAAGCCATCTCAAAACGCGGAGCCGCCTGCGATCGAAGAAGTAATCAGACGATTCGCCGAAGCCGAGACGCAGAACAGCATGGCCCGGAAGAATTACGCCTTCACGCAAGACTACGATATGAGAACGATCGGAGAGGCAGGCTCGATAACCGGACGGTATCATCGGGTCTCTGACATAGTCCTGGACGATCGCGGCAACAGAATAGAGAAGATAACCTTTTTCCCGCCCTCAACACTGGCCGGACTTGATCCTCCTACACCGGAGGATATACAAGACCTCTCTGGCGTTCAGCCGTTCGCCCTTACGACCGAGGATCTTTCGAAATACCAGATTGATTATGTCGGCAAGGAAAAGCTCGATGAGTTGAGCACCTATGTCTTCGACGTGAAACCGAGAGCAATTCGCAAGGGCGAGCGCTACCTCGAGGGACGTATATGGGTGGACGATCAGGATCTGCAGGTTGTGAAGGTGAAAGGTCAAGCCGTACCGGAGGTCGGAAAGCAGAAGTTCCCCCACTTTGAAAGCTATCGCGAGAACATCGACGGCCGCTACTGGTTTCCAACCTATATCTACGCGGACGACGTACTGGGTTTCAAAGACCAGGACATTCATATACGCATGGTCGTGCGGTTCACGAACTACAAGAAGTTCAGCGGCAGGATTCGGGTGGCAGACGAAGGCGAGGCGGCGAGCGAAGAAGAAGTGAAGGCGGCAGAAAAGAACAAGCTGGGAACGCCTGCTGCAAAGCCGCCGGATCCTCAACAATCCAAGCCTGAATCGAAGAAGCCGCCAAAAAAACCCTGAGGCGAATGACGGTCCGGATATCTCGCTAACATCGCCTCCGGAAGCTTGATCTCGATCCGTCGAACGAATAGCCTTCTCGGCGATCGCACCGCCAGGGTTTGTCTAAATGAAGTCGTCACCCAAGACTCGGAGGTTCTTCGGGCTGCTCATGCTCGCGGCTCTAGCTTCCTCACCTGAGGACGGGTCGCTGGCGCAATCGGTTTCGTCACCGGATGAGATAATCAAACGCGCTGCCGCAAACGAGCAGAAACTCAAGGCAGCCGAGAGAGAGTTCTCCTATCGGCAAGAGATACTGGTCCAAACATTCGGCGAAGCTAACACGGTTAGCAGACAGTTGCATCGAGTTTCTGAATGGACATATGACAGCCTGGGCAACCGAAGTGAGAGGATAATTGAGTACCCTACCTCCTCGCTCACAGCGGCGCTGGGCGTCCTTCAGCCGGACTTTAAGAGCCTCCTGGGAGTGGATCTGTTCTTCCTGACTCCGGATCAGTTGCCGGTTTATTCGATTAAGTTCGTGAGCCGGCAGAAACTTGACGAGCTGAACACTTTCCTGTTCGACATCGAGCCGGCCGATCAGAAAAACATTCCGAAACGCGAGAAAGGTGACCATCCATTCAAGGGTAAGGTTTGGATTGACGATCAAGACTTTCAGATCGTCAGCGTCCAGGGCCGCGCGGTCATAGCCAGGGATGAAGTCGCGCGATTTCCGAAGTTCGAGTGTTACCGCGAAAATATTGAGCGTGGCGTGTGGCTGCCGAGCCTTGTGCACGCGCGCGACGTTCTGGACCTAAAACGTGTTGACCTCCCCATCAAGATTGAGATCAAATACTCCGGCTACAAGCGAGTGAAGCCCAGGAGATAAGGCGTGAGACTCCCCAAGGCAGTCTATCCGGCCACGACGATGACCCTGGCAATGATTCTCGCAGCGACCGTGATAGCATCGCCGCCGCGCCGCACCGCCGCATCGCAGACCTCATCGCCGGCCGAAACACTCGCCGCCGCGGCAGAGCGCGGCAAGCAGGCGATGGCTGCGCTGCGAAACTACACTTACTACGCCGAGCTTACAATCCAAACTGTCAGCCAGTCCGATACAATCACCGGAAAGTACTATCGCTTCTCTCAGATGTCATTCGACCGCGAGGGCGCGCGTCAGGAGAAAGTGCTCGAGAACACCTCGACTCTGCCGAGGGATGTTTACATCGGCACAAACGCGGCCAATAACCTGACTCGCGTTTACCAGTTCGTGATAACTCCCGAAACGCTCAGTCAGTACGAACTGACCTACGTCGGCCGCGAGCGCATCGATGAGCTCGACACTCTTGTCTTCGACGTGAAGCCTAAGATCAAGATGCCCGACCCCGACAAGAGCGATGATCGATATCTGAAGGGCCGCGTCTGGATTGACGAACAGGATCTGTGCGTGGTCAAAGTCGCCGGCCAGGCCCTGCCCGAGCAGAGTTCGCATCGGACTCCGAAATTCGAGACTTACTTTCAGAATTACGACAAGTACTGGTTCCCGGCATCCACGTCCGCGGACGACAGCATACGGGTTGGGCGTTATTTTACCCGGGTGATCGTGAGCGTGCGCTTTACCGGCTATAAGAAAGTGGGCGCGAAGCAATGACCGCAGCAGCCCCGACGGTCACGCCGATTCAGACTTCGAAGGTTCGCATTGCGTGTGCGCTGGTCGTGTTCATCACATCGCTTGTACTCTACACCTGGACGCTGGCTCCGACCGTCACCCTCGTCGACAGCGGTGAGCTTATCGTCGCCGCGCGCTCGCTCGGCGTAGCTCACCCGCCCGGCTTTCCGCTTTACGTTTTGCTGGCTCATCTTGCGACACTGGTTTCGATAGGCAACGTGGCTGTCAGAGTAAACTTCGCATCGGCGTTGTTCGCGGCGCTGGCTTCCGCGGTCGTCGCGCTGGTTGTGATTGAAGCATTGGTCACCGCGCGGTTCTCGATTCCAACGGGCACTGCTCGAAAGAAGGCGGATCGGAGCAAAAGACGAAAAAAGCTTGCTGCACCAGCGCAGACCTTCAGGGATCCTGCACCCCATAGTTCATTCGTGCTAATCGTTTCCTGCCTGGTTTCGGGATTGTTGTTGGCCTTCTCACGCACACTCTGGGCGTACGCGACGATAGCTGAAGTCTATACCCTCAACTCGCTTCTGATCGTCATCATCTTCCTGTTGATGTTTCGCTGGCGCCGCGGCTTCGTTGAAGCGACGCGGCGACAGAGCGGCGCAGGATCAAGGGAAGGGGAACGCATATCCGCTCTGAGTTCCGACGCCGGCGCAACTGCAAACTATCGATTGTCGTCCTCTCGTCCCGTCGCCCCGTCGCCCCCTTGCGTTGTCGCACCGTCGCCTTCTCGCCCCGTCACCCTTTCGCTACCTCACGGTTCGCTGTATGCCGCCGCGTTCTTATTTGGCATCGCGCTCGGCGTACACCACGTGACCGTGGGCTTGATGTTACCCGCATTTGCCGCGCTGGTTTTCACAACGGCGGGCATCGGCTTCTTCATAAGCAGACGACTCATCTACGCCGCGTTGTTCGCATTTGCCGGACTGTTCGCGGTCTACGCGTACCTTCCGCTCGCAGCTTCGCGGTCACCGATCATGAATTGGGGCGACCCGCGAACGCTCGAGCGCTTGTGGTGGCAGGTAACTGGAAAACAATACCAGGCCTTCTTCTCTTTTTCACTGCGAACGATGGCAAGCCAGTTCGCTGGTTTTATCGAGCTTGCCGCGCGTGAGTTCGGTCCCTGGTGGCTACCTGCCGGGCCCGCGTTGACGATTGCCGGGCTGGTAGCAGTCTTTCGGCGAGACAAGGCGATGTTCTGGTTTTTGGCGCTGGTCATCGGCGCCGATCTTGCTTATTCGCTAGGCTACGAGATCGCGGAAGACAAAGACGCGTATTATTTACCTGCCTTCATCGCGATGACAATCGCAGCCGGCTTCGGTGTGGAGTGGTTCATCAACAAGATCATATCAGCGGGTGTGATTTCGAAAGCACCGCGATCGATCGCCGCGGCGCTAGTGTTGCTTCTGCCGACTGCGGCGCTTGCAGGAAACTTGCCGTATGACAACAGAAGCCGATATTTCATCGCTCAAGACTACGTCGAGAACATTCTCTCGACGATTGAGCCGGGAGGCATGCTGCTCACACGGGATTGGCAGGTATACTCGCCGATGCTGTATTTTCGTGAGATTGAACACCGCCGCGACGATGCGGTCGTCATCGACGTCAATCAGCTTCGACGGTCGTGGTACTATGACTATCTAAGGCGCGCTTACCCGTCGACGATCGAGCAGGCCAGCGATCAGGTCGAGGCCTTCGTCGAGGACCTTCGGCACTGGGAGCATGACCCGGACCTTTACCAGCGCGATCTGATGCTCAATCAGCGAATCAATTCTCGATTCTTCGAAATGATTCTGGCGTTCGTGACAAATCAGATTCGGTCAGCGCCTGTGTACGTGACTCTGGACATCGCCGGTAATCGCGATGGGCCCGATGCGGAGTTGACCAAATCGCTTGCCGCCCTGTATCAGTTCATTCCGCAAGGTCTGGTTTTCCAGGTGACCACCGATCGCGAGTTCAGGCAGCCCGCTGATTCCCAACTCATCATGCGAGGTCTGGCGGATGGGACGATCAAGTTCGAAGACGACGACGTGGTCACGCTCAAAGTGCTGCCGGTGTACGTTACTATGTACTACAACCGAGGGCGTTATCTCGCAGCGAACGGCCGGCACGAACAGGCGATTGAAGCTTACGGGAAATCCCTTGCCTTGAATCCCAGGTTCTCTCTTGCACGGCAAGCCGCGAACGAAAGCCTGAATGCTATGCGCAAGGGAGCCGCGAACAAGACCCAATGATCGCCACGCCGGGGCCGTCAAACCGTGCTCTTCTCAATTGAGTTGCCGATCTCTATAATTCACTAACGAGCAAAGGCATGCCGAACGCTGAACCAAACGACACTCTTCCGGGACGCTCGCTAAGCGCGGGAGAAATCTACATTGAAATGAAGCGGCGGATCGAGCGGGGTGCGCGCGCCGCAATGGCGACTGTCGTAAAGACGCGAGGATCAACGCCTCAACAAACCGGCGCCAAGATGGTGATATTCGACGATGGCTCATTCATCGGGACGGTGGGCGGCGGCTGCGTCGAAGCGGACATCTGGGCTGAAGCCCGCGAAGTGTTGCGTACTGGACAGACCGACATCTATCACTTCAACCTGAACGACGAATACGAAGATGCCGAAGGCATGGTGTGCGGAGGCCAAATGGATGTGCTTATCGAGCGTTGGGGCGATGACGACAACTAGTCGAAAGGCAAATTGGGGGCCGAATTGTTCGGCCCCCGGTTGGTTTTTGGTTTAGAAGTGGACCCGCAGACCAAATTCGATCTGGCGCGGTGTGTTGGCTTGACTGGTGATATTGCCGAAAGACCCTGGGGTGTCCAGAGTCACGCTCGGGTCGCTAGCCTGGAACTTGTTCAACACGTTTGCGAACTGAGCGAGGAACGACATCCCAATCCGCTCGGTGAATTGGAACTTCTTGGCGATGCTCAGGTCGAGGTTCCACGTCGGCAATCCGCGGAGAATGCCGGCACCGCCGCCGTTGTGGTCCAAACCCAGGATCAACCGCCGGAATCCGGCGTAAACCGCGGCTGGATCACTAAACATATTGATGCCCGCGCCGCCATTCGCCGGATTGGTGTTCGTGCCAATGGTCCCGGTGACCACTGAGTTCTTATGGGCAGCGTTGCCGCCTTTGTACGGCGTGAGGAACATCGCGTTCTCGTAGGTGCTGCCCTCGTTGCAGTTCATCTCGCCGAACGACTGGCAGTTTGCGTTGACGCCGGACTGGACGGTCACCCTCAGCGGGACTCCGCTCCGCGCCGTGAAGAGCGGAACAAATGCCCATCCATCCAACAAGCGGCCAAGGAGGCCCTTCTGGTCCTTGAAGAAGTGAGGCTCCCAGAGCACGGACTGATTGAAGAGGAACCGAATGTCATAGGTCTGTGGCCCGTACATGGCGCCGATGTCCCACGGGTCAAGGACGGTGTATGAGCTGGTCGACTGCGTCACGGCTCCAGTACCCAGTGTGTGGCTCCAGGTGAAGTTCGACTGGGCTGTCACGCCGTGCCAGTCGCGCACGGCCACCGAAACAAATGCCGCGTTGTAGTTCCCATACCCTCCGGATGTTTCCATGAAAATGGACGTAAGTTGGTTGCAAGTCGGCGCCGACGCAACACAGCCGCCAGGGGGATTCGAGCTCGGCAAGGTCCGCCCAAGAATCCACGACCTGTCGTTTGCCAGCGCGTTCCACAGGCTGTAGACCAGGGTGGACTTAATGTTCGAGGCTTGCTTCGACGCGATGGCAGCCGTGCAACTAGCGAAACCGCTGCAGTACGTCGAAGTCGGTCCGCCCATTACCGCTTCGAAAAACGGCTGCGGAGTGATAGTCCCAGGTGTCGCGGCGCAGGGGTTAGCCAGCCCGCCGCACACTGCCGTAAAGACGTTCTTAAAAGCATCGGCGAAGGTCTGGCCGCCCAGCGTGGTCATATATGGCACGGCGTCCAGGTTCACGGCTTGATACTCGTTACCGATTCGCCGTCCTATGTAGCCGACCTCCAGCAGCAGCTTATGTGGGATTAGTTCCCGTTGCAGCGTGAAGTCGAACTGATCGGAGACGTTTGGCCTGAACTTAGGATCAAGCGTGGACCCGCCGCCCGCCGACGCGAAGCGAACTCCAGACGAGTCTAGCGTTCCGGGAAAGAACGGTTGGGGTAAAGTCGGAGAAGCTGCCGGGAGCGGCGCGATCAAACCATCCGCCCCGATGCGGAACGCTGTGTTCGCAGTGGCGCCGTTCACTCCCAGGCATTGATTCCCGGCCACCGCACTTGCGGCTCTAACAGCACCCTGACATTGAACGGGCTGCAGCAGGCCGGTGCCCAGTAGCGGAACCAGGACAAGGTCCACTCCGTTCAGCCTGCCGAAAATCCGGTTGTAGCCGGCGCGGACTACCGAGCGGCCCGAGCCGAATACCTTCCCCAGGATGCCGCTGTCAAACTTCGGGTTCCAGGCCACTGCAAGGCGCGGGCTGAAGCCTCCATAGAAGGGGTCGTAAGGATACTTGCGGCCCCCGCCGACATTGCGAATGGTTGCAAACCCGAGGGTCGGGTTGTAGACCTGTCCAGCAAGAGCAGCTCTCTTCCGTTGGGCAAGGTAGTCTTCGGTGTTGACCGCGGCACCAGCCTGGTCGACTAGCATCACCTGCTTGCCGTCGATCTCATAAGGCGGCATCTCAACCATGTAGCCCATGCCGTAGCTCAGCGTGAAGTTCGGCTTCATCCGCCAGGTGTCGCTGAAGTAAGCGTTGTAGCTCGGGATGATGCTCTTATCGAACGCCGGGGTACCCAGCGTTTGAAGGCTCAGGTCGGGGAGCTTGCGCGTGTACAGTGACTGGGGCTGAGTGACGATGCCCAGGATTTCAGTGTAGAGCGTTGTGTAGTTGCCGACCTGGTTGGCAGGCACAGTGGACGGGACAAAACCGCCGGTGGCTAGTGACGCCAGGCCCGGATTGTTGGTTATTTGATACACATTCGCGGCCATCACACCCTGCCCGTTGTCGTTCCGCTGATGGATATCAAAGTTTCGCTCATACATTCCACCGAACTGGAACATGTGATTGCCGTGAATAAGGTTGACGTCATCACGGATAGTGTGGTCCTGCCCGTCCCAGTAACGCTGGCGTACGTTCTGCGTGTTCACGTTGTACGGGATCAGCGCGTTCGCGGATTCACCGCCGATCTCTAACGCGCCTCCCAGACCTGGAAGCTGCGGCGGAGCCTGCGCGGTGGACCACTCCCAGAAGTTCCGCAGGTAATTGTAGTGGAAGTCGTTGGTCATGTTGGGAGAGATGTTGGTCACAAGTCCGACGACATAGTAGGAGGGCTTCTGTTGCCGCGGAGCCGTTGACCTCGGCTGGCCAAGCGTACCGCCCGGCAGCGCGCCGCCAATGTCGATCTGGGTGTTTGCCAGTTGATCAAGCCGATAGTAGCGGTAGCTGCCCATGAAGTGCCACTTGTCGCCAAAGTCATGGTCGAATCGAGCGACAAAGGAGTCGGTGTTTTGTGGCAGCAGGACCGAGCTCAGATACCCCTGCGTATTGTGTTGGTCACTAGACGTGAATGATGGATCGTTTGGCAGAGGCATAAACTTCGACCAGAGTTGCGAAATCAGCGGATTCATACCGAGTCCGCGGGGATCGCAAAAAGCGTTAGCTGTTCCGCATCTGGCAGGTTGATAAGTGACCCCGGCTACCGTCACCGGCGTAGTGTTCAGATTGTACTTTTGCCAGACCCCGGCGCTGTCCTGTACTTGAATCACTCCCGCGCGCATCAACTCGGTCGGCACCACTCTTTCGAAGGGGGCGGCCTGGGGGAAGCGCCGGGCTTCATAGTTGGCGAAAAAGTAAGTCTTGCCCCCCAGGAACGAGGGCGTGATCGGGCCGCCCGCCGAGAAGCCATAGCGGTTCTGGTGGCTCGCCGGTAGTGGCGTTGAGGGGGATAAGATCTTACCCGACGTGTCTTTGACGGGCGTGTGGTTGTTCAACCAGGTGTTGGCTCCGAAATTACTCCCAAAGAAGTGCTCGTAGGCCGATCCGTGCCATTGATTGGTTCCGCGCTTGGTGACCAAAGAGATCTGGCCGCCGGCGGACCCGTTGAAGTCGGCCGATTGGTTGTTGGTCGCGACTTTGAATTCCTCGATGCTCTCTGCCGGCGTAGGCATAACGCCCGAGGGAGTACCGCCCGTAGCGGCAGAACCGATGAAACCGGCGGCCTGCGTGTAAGTGTTAGTCGTGCCCGCCATATCGTCGCTGTTGTTGCCGCCGTCGAGCTGGTAGGTGTTCTGGTCTCGGACCGCCCCCGCCACCTCGCCGGTTGGCGCCACTGCTGGCTGAAGAACAAACAGCGCATTTGCATCTCGGCCGAGGTTGGTTATCAACTCGAGTTGCTTACCGCTGATCGTCTTCCCGACCGCCGCGTTCGTCGTTTGGAGTTCGGCGCCCGCGGATGCCGATACCTGGACGGTCTCCGAAACCGCGCCGATCTCCAGCGTGACGTCCACAGTTCGCACCAATCCGACGGCAATCTTTTGACCGTCCACCTTGGCCGATTTGAAGCCGGTCTTGCTAACCGAGATGTCGTAGACCCCGGGCGGAATGTTGACAAACGTGTATCGCCCCAGCTCGTTGGTCGACGTTTTTCGGGGAGTGTTCGTCCCGACATCAAGCAACGTAATATCCGCTCCGGGCACGACTGCGCCTTGAGGGTCGGTTACCTGACCGGTAACGGTGCCAGTCGAAGTTGATTGCGCTCTGGCTGCCGTCGCCCCGCTGCTGAGCACGATCCCAACGCAAACCAACAGCCCGAGGAAAAGCGAAGATACAGCCGCATCTCTGAGCTTGTAGATACGATTCATCCTCATAGAGTCCTCCATTGAAGTTAGCGCTAAGAGGCGGGATCGGGGCGTCGAGGCGCCGATTCCAACCCAAGCTGGTTTCTTCGGTCGCTGTTTTCCTTTGTCTCAGTGCGCGGTGAGCGCGCCCTTCCACTGTGAGACTTCTATGCGAACGCGTAGAGTTACGCGTCTTTAAAGGCCAAAAGAATCAAGATAACAGAAGCGCTGACAACCGGGCCCACCCCGAGGGATTCCAGGATAAGCCTGTTGTTGAACCGTATCAGTGGCGCGATTCTATGCCTGGCAAAAAGCCTGGTCAAGCGAAAAATAGTCGACAAATCGTTCAAGGTGCTTGCCACGGCCCACCGGCCCCAACCAAGGGAATATGGCTTTGAGCGTGCGAAACGAATCAGCTTGTGTGCTAAACTTTTTCTATGTCGGACCAGCGCGTGCTCATAGTGGACGATGAAGAACCGGCGCGGCAGGGTCTCAGCGAAGTAGTGGCAAGCTGGGGCTACGTCACCAACACGGCGGCCGATGGCCGCCAGGCTGTCGAGCGCGTCGAGAGCTTCGCCCCGCACGTTGTCATCACCGATGTGGTCATGCCGAACCTCGACGGCCTCAAGCTGCTCGCTCATCTAAGAACGGAACACCCCGAAATCTCTGTTATTTTGCTGACTGGTCAAGGCTCGGTTGACGCAGCAATCCGCTCGGTCAAAGACGAAGGCGCGTTCTACTATTTCGAGAAGCCGATTGATATGCGCAGGCTTCAGCTTGTTCTCAGAAAGGCCGCCGAATACAGCAGCGCGCGGCGCGAGAACGAACTCCTTCGGCGGCAGCTTCGCCAGTACGGCGCGTTTGGCGATATGGTCGGCACGACGGACGCCATGCGCGAAGTTTACACGGTTGTCGAGCAGGTTGCTCCAAGCGCGGTGTCGGTGCTGGTGACCGGGGAATCGGGCACCGGTAAGGAAATGGTTGCGCGCACGATTCACAAGCTGAGTCCGCGCGCCAACCAGCCCTTTATCGCCATCAACTGCGCAGCCGTGCCGGAGACCCTGATGGAGTCAGAGTTGTTTGGCCATGAGAAAGGTGCGTTTACAGGCGCAGCCAATCGGCGCATAGGCTGCTTCGAGCTCGCTAACAACGGCACACTCCTTTTGGACGAGATCGCGGAGATGGCGGTCCTCCTTCAAGCGAAGCTTCTGCGCGTGCTTGAGGATGGGAAGCTGCGACGGTTAGGCTCGACTAAAGAGACGAGCGTCGACGTGCGCGTGATCGCAGCCACCAATAAGGACCCGCTGAAGGCTGTGCAACAGGGCGCTCTGAGAGAAGACTTGCTGTACCGCTTGAACGTAATTACAATCAAGCTTCCTGCGTTGCGTGATCACCGCGACGACATTCCGCTGTTGGTTCAACACATGATCGAAGAGCTGAGCAAGCGCCATAACAAAACGGCGCGGCTCATATCGCCGGACGCAATGGATGCCCTGTTCGGTTGTCATTGGCCCGGCAACGTCCGCGAGCTTCGAAACGTGATCGAACGGGCGGTTGTGATTTGCGAAGGAGACCAAATAGAAAAGCGCCATCTGCCCTTTAACATCACCGGCCAGGAACCCTCACCTACAGCCGACGCCGTGATGATACCGATCGGCATGCCCCTCGAAGAAGTTGAGCGACGAGTGATACTCAGCACACTCGCTCGGACCGAGCACAATAAGACGCGAACCGCTGAAACTTTGCACATCAGCCTCAAGACGCTCCATAACAAGCTGAAGGCGTATAAAGAGGCAGGCCTGGCAAAAGACGAAGGGTAGTCCGACAAAACTTCAGTTTGTCGAGTATTCCGATTTGCGACGAGCGTCAAACTGACGTTTGTCGGAAACTGACATGGCCACCACAGCAAGCGCCCGGGAACAGCTACAACAAGCCTCCGAAGCGAAGGCAAGGGTAACCGACCAGCCCGGCAGTTCGCCACGGCTGAAGCTGGGCGTGCGCGCTCGTCAGATTGCTTTGATAACCCTGCTCGTAGCTCTGGTCGTCGTGGTCACAACCGCGGTCAACATCGCCAATTTGACCGCCGTAATAATCAGCCGGACGGCAAACGAAGCAAGTCAGGTATCGGACCAGATTAACTACGCCGTCAATCAGGAGCTTGCGCACAACAGCACAGTAGATCATTTGGATGAATACACTGCGCTGGTGAGCGACCACTCCAGCGTGCGAGGGCAGATGGAATCTACGCTCGTCACCTCGCGCACAATCGTTTACCTCTATCTGACCAATGTGAGCGGGCGGATAGTCACTGACTCAGAGGGACGGCGCGAGTTGGCGGCTAACCGATACCTGATCGGCGACGTGCCGACTGACCGGCCTCCGCTGGACAGATTGGTCAATCAGAGCGGTTATGTTCAGCTAGCCCGCGTCTTACTCGGCCCTACAATCTATGAATATCGTGAGCGGCTCCCGATCCCGCCCAAGAATGTGGGTGAGAGCCAAGGTTCATTTGCGGCCGGGCTTCACATCGGCGTGTCCGCTTCGGCCGTTGGGCGTGAGTTGCTCCGTCCGGTGGCAACCAACCTGATCATCGGGCTGGTGGCGATCATCGGCGCTGCAATCGTAGCAATCGGCTCTGCGAACTTGCTCCTGCGACCCCTGGAAGCAATATCAACCAGCATCGATCGATTGGGACTTCCGGACGAGTCCGGAACCATCGGCGATCTGCCGAGTGACCAAATGGTAACTGGCGTTACTTCGCGATTGAGACAGCTCGGCGAGCGACTCGCCGGAGAGCGAAGCGAGCTGGAAATAATGCGAGGCCGATTGCGGCAGGTAGTAAGCCATCTGGAAGAGCGTCTGCTTCTGATAAACCGTGAAGGCCGTGTAATTCTTGCCAGCCCCGACGCCGAGCTGATACTGGGCCTCAACAATGTTGAGCTCAGCGGGCTTCCAATTGACGAGACGCTGGGTGCCGACCACCCCCTGGTTGCGACAGTCGAACGCGCTTTCAATGAGAGAAGGTCGATAGCACGAACAACCCTCCAGCTTCCCGGCAAACCACGTCCTCGTCAGCTTTTGGCTTCGGTACAATACATCGAGGACGCTGGCGAGCCCGTGGGGGCACTGGTCAGCATGCGGGACTACGAATCATTCCAGAAATTCGAGTCGCAATGGGATCTGTCGAAGAAACTCGCGGACCTCGGGCGTATCACATCGGGCATCGCACACGAGGTCAAGAACCCGCTCAATGCCATGGTGATCCATCTCGAGATTCTTCGTTCCAAGCTCGAGTCGGGTATTTCGGATCCGAGCCCGCAACTTGAAATACTCGACTCTGAGATCAAACGACTCGATCGAGTCGTTCAGACCTTCCTCAACTTCACCTGGCCGGTCGAGGTTCACTTGCAACCAATCGACTTGAATACGGTTGTGACCCAGGTGACCGCGTTGGCTTCTACCGAGGCCCAGGAGCGCGGCGTGACGATCAACAAGCAACTCGATCCGGCCCCGCTGGTAATCAAGGGCGACGCGGACCTTCTTAAACAGACGTTGCTGAACGTGATCATTAACGGATGTCAGGCGATGCCCGAGGGAGGACCGCTCAAGGTGGCCACATCCAGGGGCCAGGACGGTTCAGCGCGAATAACTGTTACCGACCGAGGTATCGGCATCGCCGACGACGGCCAGGAACGAATATTCAATCTGTACTACACGACCAAGAAGGGTGGAACGGGAATAGGATTAGCTCAGGCCTTCCGCGCGGTGCAGCTGCACGGCGGTGTGATACGCTTCGATAGCCAGGTAGGAGTCGGTACCACCTTTGAAATCATTCTCCCCGAGATCGTATGATCTACAGTCGCTCACGCAAAAGAATAATTTCGCAAGTCGGCACACGCGACGCGCGTGGGCCTCATCAATTTCTTGACATCAGAATCCAGCTATGGTTCAATGCGCGCCGGTTGCCAAACGTGGATTTCATGCGACGGCTTCTTGTGTGTTTGCTTCAGAAGCTGGCTTCTTAGCAGGAGTTCGGTCCCCGAGGTTCACTTTCTTACGTGCGCGAGCGCGAAGCATGGTATAAGGGTTCTCTAAGGTTGTTCCCCCCAGCAAGCTGAAAGGTTGAAGCGTATGAAGCGGTTTTGCATGACAATGGCTCGCCTACTTGTATTCGCACTCCTGGTTTTGGTCTTCGCCCAACCAACAGAAGCGGCCACCGCCGTGATGCTGCTGGACACTGACCTGGTCGTCCACTCGCGGCTTATCGTCAGCGGCAAAGTGATCTCCGTGACAACGGATCGGACCGGGCCGGGCGCGATGGTGTGGACGTACGTTGAGGTGCGCGTCGATCGCGTGCTGAAGGGAGACTTGCACGACGGGACGATTGTTCTAAAGCAGCTTGGCGGGGCAGTCGGCGAATCCGGCGTGCGCGTGTTTGGACAACCGGGATTCGTGACGGGGGAGCGCGTCCTTCTATATCTCAATACCGGAGCGGACGGGAGCCTGCACACCGCTCACAATTTCATGGGCAAGTTCTCGGTTATAGAAGATGCAACGGGCGCAGAATTCGTCGAACGTTCGATCGACGCTAACGAAATCGACCTTCTGGCTCGTACTAGCCCGGGCAAGGTTACCAACCGAGCTCGGTTGGATGCCTATGTCGGCAAGATTAAACGCACACTTCGGCGAGAGGCTGCGCTCGTTGCAGAACTAGACGCCGCGCGAAGCGGACAGCCTTTCGTCGCCGTGCCAAGAGAGTTCATACACGCAAGAAAGAAATCGGGCGGTTTCACGCCCGAGTTTGTGTTTTTCCCGGATCCAGTGCGCTGGATGGAAGCGGACTCGGGCCAGCCGATACGCTACTTCGTTAATCCTAATGCGTCTCCGGTTGCCGGAGGAGGCAGTGCGGAGATCGCAAGAGCGATGGCGGCGTGGCCGAACCAAAGCGGGGCCTCGATTCAACTCCAGGTTGCCGGCCAAACGGGCAGTTGCGGGATCGTCTTCGACAACATCAACACGATCTCATTCGGAGATTGTTTGAATCAGTTGGATCCGCCAGTCGGCTGTGCGGGCGTCGTGGCCCTGACGGCGATCAGTTTTGTCCACGAGACGAAGGTGATTGGTGGAACGACCTTCAGCAAGCTGCTTGAAGCGGACACCGTATTCAACGACGGAATGAATTGCTTTCTGGGGAATTCTGCGAACCTGGCTGAGGTTGCTTGCCATGAACTCGGTCACTCAATCGGGCTAGGCCATTCAACCGACCCGTCCGCAATAATGTGGGCCAGCGCTCGTGGACAGGGACGCGATGCTACGCTAGGCGCTGATGACAAGGCGGGCATTCTGGCGATCTATCCTGCGTCGCCCGGAGGAGGAGGAGGAGGCGGCGGCGGCGGCGATCCTGGTCCGGGAGCCGGTCCAGTCAGCATCTCGACCCTGAGCGTAAACGACGGATTTGTAGGGCGAACTTATAAAATGACGCTGATGGCGGCCGGCGGAACTCCGCCCTATAGATGGTCGCTGATCGGTGGGGCGCTACCCTCAGGGCTCAGCCTCTCGGCGAACGGGTCAATTGACGGTGTGCCCAATTTGGCCGGCTCGTCTTCTTTCGCGGCGCAAGTAATTGACTCGGGGAATCCTGCTCGTGTGGACTCAAGGTGGTTTTCAGTAGCGGTTCGTGAAAGCACCGGAGGCTCACAAGGATTCCCGGCTGTCACGGGAGTGAAAGCGAAGGGAGTCAAGAAGCTTTGGGTCTTCGGCGAGAACTTCCGTGCAGACTCGCTTCTGCTGATCAACGGTGTGGTGTTCGAGCCATTACAATTCGCGCAAGACGGATCGGTTGGACAGCTCCTGGCTAAAGGAAGACTCAACCTGGGTTCCCAGGGAACAAACGTCGTCGTTGTCATCAACAGCGACAACAGGTCCGCTCCGTACATCTTTTAGATTACAGACGCCTGAGCGCCAAGCTGTGCCTCTCAGATGACTCACGGCAAAATAGTCACAACGATGAAGAAAGAGAATCTCGGCTCCGGTGGAAATGTCCAGCGGCATCTGCTAATCTTTTCCCCCTCAAAGGGCGCTTAGCTCAGTTGGTAGAGCACTGTGTTCACACCGCAGGGGTCACTGGTTCGAGTCCAGTAGCGCCCACTTGACCCGCCTGCGTTTAGGATTTTCAGGCACGAGTTTATTGGCTATGATGAGACGCCCTACTAAAGTAATCAGCAGAAAAACGGACTCAGTTCGCATCATCAAGATAACCGGGCGCCTTGACCCGGGCGACGGACCTGATCAGCTCTTTGAGATGGTGCAGCGTTTTGTGGAGGAAGACGAGATCAGTTTCCTGCTCGATCTGCGAAGCGTGACTTACATCAGCAGCACCGGGGTCGGCAGTCTGATCAAGGCCTACCGTTCGGTGCTAAAAAAGAAGGGCCATGTAAAACTACTGTCCCCCTCGCAGTCGGTGCGAAACATTCTGGCGATTTCGAAGCTCGATGGCGTGTTTGAAATATTCTCTGACGAGAATGAGGCTCTGGCGAGCTTCAAGAACAAGTAAGCTCGAAACTATCAGGGCCTCTTGTCTTTTTTGGGTGGCGGTTCCTTCGGCTTGTCGTGGCTTCCCTTGTCCTTGATGACAGGTGGTCCCGGCGGATTCTTCTTGTCATCTTTTTCCTTCCGTTGCGCGAAGGCAACAGAACCACCTGGCGGAGCCGTGAACACGGCGGTGACACCAAACAACGACAGCGTGATTATGAGGAAAACCTTCTTCATACCATTGCTTCCAACTCGGTTAGAATAGCACCAATCGTCCTGGTGCAAAACACCTTTTTCATCAGCCTCAACTGGAGCTTGCCCATCTCCCTGATTGATACCCGCAACCACCATTCCACATATGTCGGCGCGCCAAATTCCCAAATGACGCGGCTTAAGTAGAACGTTAGAGACTTCAATCTGCCTCGGTCAAACCTTTCAGTTCAGTAGCACACCTTTTAGTGCATTAGTCGGATGCCCTGCGCGGCGGCTTGCGTTGTTAGCTTTGCTGGCGATTTGACGGCTAGTTAAGGAATCGAGGCGGCTTGGACTGCATTCGAACTGCTTCCTGTGAAGCCTATTTCTTTCGTTTATTGACGGCTTCCTTTAGTTGCTTACCTGCGCTGAATCTTACCGCCTTGGTAGCGGGTATCTTGATTCGCTCGGCCGTGTGCGGGTTATGACCGCGGCGCGCCTTTCGGTGCGACACAGCAAACGTGCCAAAGCCAACCAGAGTTACCTTATCATTCTTGCGCAGACTGTCGGCGATTGCCTCCTTCACCGCATTGATTGCTCGCTCCGCCTCGGCCTTGCTGATCGAGGCCCGCTTTGCCACCTTCTCGATCAAATCGCCCTGGTTCATCCCGCCTCCTAAATATCGTAGGTTGTTCCACCACCTAGCCCAAGATATGGTAGCCGTTTCGCCGGATTTATAACATCCGGACTTCGCGCTGTCAATAAGTTTCTTGTGATGGTCCCTTGGAACGGGTTCTGGCAGCCGGATTCAAGGCTGCCAGTTCGTAGCGGCTCGGTCCTTGACCCTCAACTGATCTGTAAGATGACTTTCATGTTCCCCGACCGTCCGGCCTCCTCGAACGCAAGCAAACCTTCCTCTAACGGCAATCGTCGCGATATCAGCGGGCTCAAATCCAGCCGACCGCTGGCAAGAAGGTCTATCGCCGGTCGGAATCGCCCGCAACGGGAGCCGACAATGGTCAACTCGTTAACAACGACTTGAGACATTTCCAGCAGTGTCGATCCTTGATGAGTGGACTTCAACACAACCGTCGCCCCTGGCTTGACGCTTCCCAGCGCGGTCGCCAGTCCCGCAGGTGATCCGGTAGCTTCAATTGCCACGTCAAACCGCCTTTCCCATTCACGACCGAGTCCGGGGGCATCGAGCAGAACACGATGCGAACCAAATCTTCGCGCCATCTCCAGCTTGTCTTTGTGCCTCCCGATGACGGTTATCGAGCAACCGATCTGAGCCATCACGAGTACGATGAGCTGAGAGAGCTTGCCATCTCCCACCACAACAACCTCGTGAGAGCTCTTGATGGTAACCTGTTCAAGAATGTTGAACGCGGCAGCCAGCGGCTCAACGAACACGGCCGCCTCGTCACTCATCGAGTCCGGCAACTTGATTAGATTCCGAACGGGAAGGGTGAGGAACTCGGCAAATGCGCCGTCGCGGCCTTTGATTCCCAGTACAGTCCGCGAGGCACAATGTCTGGGATCACCACCGAGACACAGCTCGCAATGATCGCACCCGGCGTTGATCTCCCCTACCACCCTGTGTCCGACGAGCGAGAGATCGGGCGACTCCACCACGCGGCCCACGAACTCATGCCCCAATGTTCCGTGGAACCCGGCGTAGCCTTTGACGATTTCAAGATCGGTATTGCAGATGCCGGCGCAGATCACCCGGACAAGCGCTTCGCCATGGCGCCGCGGAACCGGCGCATCGTGTACGAGTTTGAGATTGTCGCGAAAAGTGAGAGCTTTCACACTTGCGTTCGATCAGCGAGTGAAGAGGAACTTGTTCGATATGTTTCCGCTGCCGATAGGGGTTTCGACGCGAACAAGCAGGCTCCCGCGCTTTACCAATTTCTTCAGCTTCTTCTTTGTAGCGTATAAGAACGAGTCTGTTCCATCAGGCAGCGGCGGACCAAAAGAGAAGACGTTAGGCAGATCAATGTCCTCACCATCCAGTTGGACTGTGACCGCGGCGTTGCGGGGAAAGAAGCCGGCCCCGAATATCTCCAGAGCATCACCCTGCGGTAGTACGCTTACGAATCTAATGCTGATTATAGTCGGATAGCCGACGCGGATTTTCAACGTGCCGCCATTTCCCTTCCCGCTCGCAAGAATCAAATAAGTCACACCGGCCCTCGCCGTGAACGTGAGCACCGAGCGGTTGCCCGGGTCAGTCGGATTTCCAAAATCGTCGCTGCAAGCCACTCGCGTAAGCGATCCGCACGCGCCTATATAAACGCTCACCACGGTATCGTAATCGCTCAAGCTCGTGTCTACGCCATAAATCGAATCCGCGGCCGCGGTAATTGAATACCAAACAGTATTCGTGTCTCGAGCACCCGTGCACGACACGGGGTCGTCAGATGAAGAGGTAGCCGATCCGGTGTCAACAGAATCCGAATAGGGCAGCGAAGCTATAACGCGTGGGCTTTGACAATCGTCGCCCGGCAATCCGGTTGGTGGCGGCGGTGGAGCCGATGAGCCGAAATCAACCTGGCCATAGAAAATCTCTTGCTTGCCGCGTCGTGTGTCGGCCCACATTATGTGCGCCTTGCCGCCCGTAGCCACCAGGCCGACATAATCGCCTATGCCGATTTCGCTGGTATTCGAACCGACGACACTTGCCTGAATTCGAGGATCAGAAGATGCCGAACTGATTCTTGTATTCTGGAAACTCTCGCCGCCATCGGTTGAGCGCCCGAGATACATGTTCATAAGGACCGTGCCTGGATCATCTCTGCGGTCGTAGAATGCCACCTCGACCGTGCCGCTCGATGAATCAACGCTCAGCCATGGAAAAAACTGATCTACCCCGCTGCCATCGTTGTTCACTCTAACGGGAAAGCCGACATCCGGAAGGCTGCCGGGATGCGGGGTGATCCTGCTGATGAAGATGTCCGTGTCTCTTCCGTTAGTCGTCTCAGCCCACGCAATGTAGACCATTCCGCGATTCGGCCCCGCGCTCCGATCGACCTCGATCGTAGGAAAGCTATTGGCGCGATTTACGCCAGTGATAAAGAAAGTTGCATTCGGTCCTTCGAGGTTGCCGACATAGTTGTGGACGATTGTGTCAATAGAGGCCAGACCCGGCAGGAAAGTATCGCCGCCATCGGTCGAGGCGTTGAACAACAAACTTCGCGCGGGCATTCCTACCCATGCGGCGTAGAACTCTCCGTTCGGCCCGGTGGCCAGTGAAGGCCCTCGCATATCTCCTACGTGACTGATGGCCTTAGACTGAGAGAAGTTCGCATCGCCGGCCCTGCGACGCGAGAACCTAACCACAGTGGCGTTCTGACCGTTCTCATCCGGGCCAGTGCTCGTCCATACCACGTAAACGCTATTCTTGAATTGGCTCGTCGGAGACGCGTCAACGGTCAGGTAGCATTTGTCGGCTCGCCTGGGACTCGCGATGTTGCCGATATCAACTACTACAGGCTTCGGGTCAGTGAATGTACGCCCGTCGTTGACCGACTTGAAGACATAAACGCCCGTATCGAAGCTCGAGTTGTCGAGCATCAGTACACACAGATAGAAATTCCCATCAAGATCCGAGGCCACTGATGGATCCGACGCGCGTCCCCACGTCTTCTCCGGCGTTGCGAGCGGTATCAGCCCGGTTCCCCAGGAGCGGCCGCCGTCAGATGAAAAGTAATAGGACACAAGCGTGTCGCCTCGCCCCGACGTTCCTCCTCCTTGAATCACCTTCGAGGCGCCAACTATGACCTGATCGTTCCTTGGACTGACTGCAATCGAAGTCTCATCACGAGGATCAGGGTCGGCGCCAGGGCTCACGGTTACCTCGAAGAGCGACGGCCCCGCCTCGGCTCTCGCCAGAGACCCGCTATACCAGGCCTGGCATAGGAGCGCGGCGATAGTCAGAATTGATATGGCTATTGGCTTTACGTTTGACATCAAACTCTTCGTATTAGGTTCGCATTCACTTCAAATCAGGAAAGGTGTCGCGTGAACGATTCTTCCACACGCAACGAAGCCGCGCAAGTGATAGGGCCTGCGAAACTTTTCAAAGGGATTTCGCCCAGCTATACTCAGTTTCAAATCCGGTCAGAAGGAGAGCATCTGGAAAAGAAACACTATCACTTGATTGGCATCTGCGGCACGGCAATGGCCTCACTCGCTGGCATGCTTGCCGAACAAGGGCACAAAGTCAGCGGTTCAGACGAAAACGTCTATCCGCCGATGTCGCTCGAGCTGGAGCGGCTTGGGATTCCTGTGCACGATGGCTATAAGCCCGCCAATCTCGTTGAGCGGCCCGACGTGGTCGTTGTGGGGAATGCGATCACTCGGGGCAATCCCGAACTCGAGCAGGTGCTAAACCAAAAGATTTATTACACATCGATGGCCGCGGTCGTCAAAGATAACTTCATTCGCGGCCACAACTCGATCGTCGTCGCCGGCACGCACGGCAAGACTACGACCACTTCCCTGATGGCCTGGGCGATGGAGCGGGCAGGCGCGAATCCATCGTTTCTGATCGGAGGCGTGGCGGAGAATTTCAACTCGTCGTTCCGCGTATCCAACGGTTCCTACTTCGTCATCGAAGGTGATGAGTACGACACCGCCTACTTCGACAAAGGGCCGAAGTTCATGCACTACCTGCCAGACACCGTGATATTGAACAACGTCGAGTTCGATCATGCCGACATCTACCGCGACATTGAAGCAGTGAAGTTTGCGTTCAGCCGCTTGATCAATATCATTCCCGGTAACCGGAAGACGTGAGTTTTACATCCGAGATGACCACATTCACCGTGAGCGTAGAAGGCCGGGAGTTCAGCCGCTACAAGAGTCCCCTCGCCGGTCTGTTCAATGTGCGCAACTGCCTGGGAGTCGTGGTGGCGTGCGAGGCGCTCGGCCTCGATCGAAGCGCCGTTGCCGACGCGATCGCGGAGTTCAAGAGCGTAAAGCGTCGATTGGAAATACGAGGCCAGGTTCGCGGTGTGACGGTTATCGACGACTTTGCGCATCACCCTACCGCCGTGCGCGAGACACTTCTCGCAGCCCGGGCAAAGTACCCCGGGCGCCGCATCGTCGCGATCTTTGAGCCCCGCTCTTACACCGCGCAGATCAAGTTATTCCAGCAGCAGTTCGAAGACGCGCTTGCCGAAGGTGATGAAATAATAATCGCGCGCCTCTTTCACCCGGAGCGCTACACGCCGGAAACCGCGATCTCCCCGACCGAGATGTTAGATCATCTCCGGGCGCGCGGCCGGGAAGCTCGCTTCATCGCTTCCCCGGATGACATAGTCTCGGATCTGGCGCCACGCCTGACGGGCACCGAGGTTGTCGTAATAATGTCGAACGGTTCGTTTGGGGGGATCCACGACAAGATGCTGAACGCGCTCCGCAGAGCCGAGACAAGCGCGCACGAGACTGTGTGAAAAGTTTCGTAGTCCCGCCTTCAGGCGGAATTTGACCTACGCGAAATTCAGAATGTCCCAGGCCGTTCTTCCGCCTGAAGGCGGGACTACGAAACTTTTCACACAGTCTCGTGCGCGGAAGGTTAGCAAGCGGATCAGCTGCTGCTGCCGGCCGGCGCATCGACGATAACGCTTAGCCGGCCTTTGGGCTCTATTCGCCCGCGCAAAACATTCTTGACCGGGCCCGGCAGGAAGAACTCGGCGATCTTCGCTACGCTATCGACCAGTTCCTTAATATCGCGTTGACCTTTCCAGTGGTCCATAACAACTCTGCGATCGGCTCGGTTCAACAGCCTCAATATCGAAATTGCAAGCAGATACGCATCATCCACCTGGCCGATGAATGGAATGAAGTCCGGGATGATATCTAGCGGGACGATGACGTACATTATTATCCCCACCAGGATTGCCTTATCAGCTTGTGAGACGCGCTCATCTCGCAACAAGCCGATCAACAATCCCATCAGGTTGGGAATGAATAGCAGCAGCTCCCGCATCTTTCGTTTCATCTTCCGCTGTTCCGACATTCTATCTCCTCCCGGAGCCTCCGTTGGGGTTCGTTTTGTATTCTAGGTATACCGGCGCCCGGCGTCAATTTCGCGTAGTGTGATATTTCTGCGTTGAAATACGATCGGTCCTCTAGCGGACGAACTCGACCTCGTAGAGTCGGTTACTTTCCGCTTGCAACGTACGTATTCTCTGATACAATGCGACGCGGCAGACAAATAGTTAGTCGCCACTAGAGCGACGAGCAGTCCAATTGTCCTTGTCGCTTAGGCTTTGTATCTAAGCACTAGAAGCAGCACAGCCAAAACCAAAAGCGTCTCTGAACCTAAACCGACAGGTGCATCTTGCTTAGAGTCATCCGGCACACTGCGTTTGCTCTGACCGACAGGCCGTTCGCCGGGGTCACAGAGGCAGCCAGCGAAACTACCGCATTCGCACCAGTCGCCCGGCAGCGTGTGCCCGGCAAATGCAGGAAAGGACAAACACAACGTGAGCACAACAACAAAGAGTAGTCGTTTCATGTTCTCTCCTTTACCAAAATATGCCGGATTCTATCAGGAATTGCTGGCTGGCACGGTAAACTATACGCAACTAGCTAATCGCCTGATCCAACAAGGGGAACGGGCGCATTCATTTCGGCAATTTGATAGGGTAGGAGAAGTAGGTTTAATCCTATCCAACATTCCGGTCAGACACTATCAGGCCATTGGCTGCTACTTCTTGGCGGTCGCAGCGAACAGCATGGGAAACGGCGATCAAGACGAAGCTGGAAGACTGTTTCAGCTTGCTGTTGATACCGCTCCCGATTCATACAAGGCGAAAGCCCTTTCTTCTCTGGGCGCCGTAGCGATTCGCAGGAACGACCTCGATTCTGCCTCTGACTATTTCCAAGAAACTATCAGAGCGGAGAAGCTAGGCGATGCCAGCTTGCAAGCAGTTAGAGGCATGTCAATCTTGAAATCCATCGAAGGTTTTCACAAATCTGCAATAGCCGATGTCGAGGGAATCTTGCCTCTTGTCAGAGTTGCGCCGCTAAAAGTGCGCCTTGACTGCTTGAACTCTTATGCAGTTGAGTTGTCGGAAGTCGGCCGGTTACAGGAAGCGGAGAATATCTCGTCGCTAGTGATCGCATCGCCTCTCGCCCGCTATTATCCTGAGTGGCAAGAAACGCTGTCGGATGTCAGATCAAAACGGAAGCGGCGCTCTACCGTCACTATCTCGCGGCCGCAGATTGAACAAGAATACGAAGCAGAGTCAGAAGTCCTGGAGAATGCGCTTCAGACTGCAAGAATCCAGGCTGTGATCGATTTCATGAACACTAATCTCCATCGAAGGATTGCTCTGACCGAATTGGCAGGCATAGCTAGTCTTTCCCCGTCCCACCTTTTCCGCCTCTTCAAACTTCAAACGGGACTCCCGCCAGGGGAATATCTGATAAAACTGAGAATGGAAAAGGCCCGTCACCTTCTCGCAACAAGTTTCCTGAGCATCAAACAGGTTATGGCAACATTAGGCTACGACACTAGCAGTAGAGGCAACTTTGTGCGCAAGTTCAAAAGCTACTTTGATCTCACACCTTCCGAATACAGAAAGCGTTTCTTCACCGGAATTGACAGGTCAGTCGAAGGTGAATAGTCTCAGTGCATTAACTGTCGCTATTGCGCAGGTACAGGAGCACCATATGGTAATGGGCGTAGTGAATTCATCCGAGTATGGCGGTTCGGGAGGCAGCGTAGCCGTGATTTCACAAGCGCCGCTATGGAGATTGCATTACACGAGATGGGTCACACCGCTTTCAGTCTCGCGGATGAATATGAATCCTACCGAGGTTGCGGTTCTGGTGAAACAGGCCACGATAGGTTTTCGGGGAGCGAGCCATTTCAACCCAACATAACTATCGATGCAAATCGAGCGACAAATAAATGGCGACATCTTTTCTCAGCGGCAACGCCCATGCCGACCACGCGCAACGCTAACTGTGCGCAGTGTGACCCGCAGCCATCTCCGGTTCCAGCAGGCGTAGTGGGAGCCTTCGAGGGAGCCGGCTATTTCCACTGCGACATATTTCGGCCGGAATATGACTGCCGAATGCGCGCCCTGTGCTTTCCTTTCTGTGCTGTCTGTCAGGAGCGAATTCTTAAGACGCTATCGCCATTTAATCCACCTCCGCCAGCGGAGTGAATGGGGATGGCAACTCGAGATACCTACCGCGCATCGGCGACGCTCGCAGTACCCTGCAAGAGTGTCACGCCGCACCCCACCGGGGTGCAATGTTTATAGATGGCGCCGAACGATAGGCGCACCCCAGCGGGGTGCTATGTGTCGGATCAACCCTCATACGATAGACGAGTCACGGAACATAGCACCCCGGTCGGGTGCGCCACCTGGGACGACACACTTCTGTGAACATTCAACCTCCTAACGGATTTGTTTCAACCTTTCAAACGGGGTTGTCCCTCGTACGAAGTTGGGGATCTGGCTGGCGCTCAACGGCTTTCCGCTGCAACTGTAATTTGACACTCCCAGATTCCGAATGTAAGCTTGCGCCCGTTAAGAAATCTTTTCAGAGAGACGTTGCGTGTCTCCCTGCCTTTGCTAACCTTATCGCGCCCTGGAAGTATGAGTACAAGCAGGATACAACCCCGCGTGCATATCCACGCCCTTGAGCGGCTGAATCGTATCTGCGTAGAGATCCAGAGGGATCGCTGCCCCACCCGAGCAGACCTCGCGCGAGTCGTTGAACGCCACGCTCGCACGATTCAACGCGATATCGACGCGCTCCGAAATCAGTTCAACGCGCCGCTCGTCTTCGATAGAGAACGAAATGGATATCGCTTTACCGATCGCGCGTGGCAATTACCTCAAGTGAGTCTATCGGAAGGTGAGTTGATTGCTTTCTTCGCGGCCGAGCGGATTCTGCGCAGGCTCGCTCCGACTGCTGAAGTGCGGCTAACGCGCCAGGCCTTGAGCAAGCTCGCGGCCCTCCTGCCCAACGAGATCGTCATCGACATAGCCGCACTTGATCGCGCTATCACCTTTGCGCCGGAGCCGATTCTCGACGCGGACCCGGCCTTCCTGCAAAAACTCGCGAGCGCCGCGATTCACCGCAGGACTCTGAGTATTGATTACTTTTCACAGCACCGGCACACCAGAACCCAACGCGATGTAGACGTGTTATTGCTGCACAACCACTTGGGAGAATGGTACGCGGTCTGCCGAGATCACCTGAGCGGTGAAGTGCGCGACTTCCATGTCGGGCGAGTGCACGCGATCACCGAGACACGCCGCACATTCCGTCCTCCAGTCGGGTGGGACGTGGATGAATACTTGAAGCGGGGCTTCGGAATGTTTCGCGGCGGAGACCCCGTTGTCGTCGAGATCGAATTCGATTCGGATCAAGCTAGGCACGCACGCGAGCGACGATTTCATCCGACGGAACAAAGGCGGGATCTCAAGGGAGGCCGGCTGTTAGTGTCGTTCGAGACAACGGAGAGCGCTCTGACACAGGTGGCGCGCTGGCTGATGCAGTATGGGAGTCACGCGCGGGCGCTCGCGCCTGAGGAGTTGGTGGATATGATTCGCGAAGAAGCGGATGCGCTCCGAGAGTTGTATGAGGAGCGCCCCCACTTAGCGAAGAGTGGGGCAAAGAGCCGCGTGAAGAGCCGGAACCCGCGAGTGCAGAAAGCTAGCGGATAAGGAATCGCGAATGAGAGCTAGGGAATGGATGCTAGGAATGACTGCTGGCGAGAGAGTACAGCACGCGCTCACAGGCGCGAGTGTTCGTAGTACCGCATTTATGCGGAATCTTTCGAAGCCACACCTTCCGCATAAATGCGGTACTACGAACCCGGATGACGGTAAGGGCGCTTGATGGGGTGAGACGATTCGTGATGCAGTACGGCTCGCACGCGCGGGTGCTCGCACTGGAGGAGCTTAGCAATGAGATTCGCGCCCAGCTATCACGCAACTTGAAGTTGTACCCCAAGCGAAAGGACAAACAGGATCAATGAGTGACCCGAACTCGAACTACGACGACTTCTTCGCGCTTGCCTTCACCGAAGAAGGGAAAGAACGACAACAACCGTTCGATTACCAGCGGCGGCTGGCACTCGACGCAGATCTTTACTCGCTAGTAAACGTGCCGACTGGCGCCGGTAAGACCAACGCCATTCTGGGTGCGTGGTTATGGCGGCGGCTCCGTAATTCGGAAAGCGTTGGGCGGCGATTGGTCTACTGCCTCCCGATGCGGACACTGGTTGAACAAACTCACAGGGTCGCAGAAAAAGCCATCAAGAATCTCAAGCAAGCTTTTCCAGACAGATTCAAAGACCTCGAAGCACTTGTGTTGATGGGCGGTGACGTGACTGACAAGTGGGATTCATGGCCGGAGCGCGAGTGCATCCTAATTGGAACGCAAGACATGCTGTTGTCACGCGCGCTCAATCGCGGCTACGCGTTGAGCCCCTTCAAATGGCCTCTCCATTTCGGGTTGCTCAACAACGATTGCTTGTGGGTCTTCGACGAAGTGCAGTTGATGGGCGATGGGCTGGCGACGACGGCGCAACTGTCTTGCTTCCGCGACCGGTTTCAAACCTTCGGCTCCGCGCATTCCATCTGGATGTCGGCGACGCTGGATCGCGAATGGCTAAAGATGGTGGATTTCAAAGCGCAGGTTGATGGATTGCGCGAACTGACGCTGAGCGAAGCCGACCGCTCCACGCCGGTGCTCGCCCAACGCTTTTCGGCCGTCAAGCGTTTGCAAGCCGCACCGACCGCTTGCCGCTTGCCTCAGGGACTCGCCGCCTTCGTCAAAGCAAACCATCAAACCGGCACACCCACGCTGGTTGTCGTCAATCGCGTCGCGCGGGCGCGCGAGACCTTTTCGGCGTTGCAAAAAGAGTTTGCGCGAGACGCCGACAAACCTGAACTCAAGCTTATTCATTCGCGCTTTCGCCCAGAGGAACGCAAGCAGTGGAAGCAACTCTTTGACATCAAAACGGGCGAGCAAGACCGCATCATCGTGGCGACACAAGTCATCGAAGCGGGCGTGGACATCTCTTCGCGATTGCTGGTGACAGACCTTGCGCCCTACGCCAGCTTGGTGCAGCGGTTCGGGCGCTGCAATCGCGAGGGTAAAGACCCGGAAGCCTTTGTTTACTGGGTTGATCTGCCGCTGGATAAAAAGAGCGGGAAGCTGGCAAGTAAGGATGAAGCTGGGTTGGAAGGAAAAGATCAGAAAAGCATTGCCATGCCTTACGAATGGGAGGGACTGAAAACAGCGCGGACACAGCTTGAGCAACTTCAATCTGCCGCGTCTACCGACCTCGAAAAGATCAATCATCACGACCCATTTACGCCTGCTCATGTGCTGCGCCACCGGGACTTGCTTGACCTTTTTGACACAACGCCCGATCTATCCGGCTACGATCTGGATGTCTCGCGCTTCGTGCGCGGCGCTGACGAAAAGGATGTGTCTGTCGCCTGGCGCAACTTCGAAGGCGACAAGCCGCCAGCCAAACTCCCGCGCCTGATACGAGATGAATTGTGCTCGGTTCCAATCGGTGAAATCAAAAACTTTCTCGAAGGGAACGGTGCTAATGGAGAGGCGCGAAAAGCCTGGCGATGGGATTCAGTCACCAGCGAATGGCGCGTAATCAAAGCAGGCGAAATCTTCCCTGGAATGGCTCTATTGCTGCACGCGAACTGCGGCGGCTACGACGTGCAGCTTGGCTGGAGTCCACAAGGCAAGCCGCGCATCGTCCCGCCGGTTGAACCGAAAGACGTTACTGAGCCGGAAGAAGGTCAAGACGATGAACCGCTGACCTTTCATTGGAAGAACTATTTGCAAACGCTTCCGGCGCATTCGCGCGAAGCTAAAGCTCAAGCCGAACGGATTATTGAAGCTCTCAGCAATCTTGATCTCAACGAATGGTGCAATGATTTGATCTTCGCAACGCAGCATCACGACTGGGGAAAATGCCACCCGGTCTTTCAGGAAACGCTGCACAAAGGCATTAAGGTTGATGCAGCGGTGATGCTTGCCAAATCAACTGGCAAGGCCAGACATTCTCGTCCTCGTTTCAGACACGAGCTGGCGAGCGCGCTGGCGTTGCGGCAAACCGGAGCGACCGATCTGATCCTCTACTTGGCTGCCTGCCATCACGGCAAAGTTCGTCTCAGCATTCGCGCGCTTCCCGATGAAAGGAAGCCAAAAGATCAAAACCTAAAGTTTGCGCGAGGCGTGTGGGATGATGATCTTCTGCCGGTTGCAGACCTAGGTGATGGTGTGCAAAAGGCGGAAGTCAAACTTGATCTCGAACCGATGCTGCTGGGAATGAGCGCGACTGGGGATCGCTCCTGGCTGAGTCGGATGCTTGAGTTACGTGATCGGTTGGGCGTGTTTCGTCTGGCCTTCCTCGAATGCCTGATTCGCGCGGCTGACGTGCGCGCCAGTGCTAACCCGCAGGATTTCTGGACTGACCAGGAGGAACAGTGACGTCGACTCGAATTACGCTCAAAGGCTGTTCGCCCGAACCACTTGCCTCATATCTCAAAGCACTGGCGCTGCTCCGTCTTGTAGCGGAACAGCAAGATACAACGGTAAAAGGTTGGTGGGAGAATGACCTGTTTCAGCTTGAATCGAAGCTGGATGAAGAGAAACTTGTCAAATATTTTCTTAAAGATTATTGCCCGACTCCGATTGTAGCGCCGTGGCTTGGTAGCAGTGGCTTCAACGAGGGTGATGACATTTCGGGACGCGAAGCAATCAGGGCAAGCACATCAGAACGATTTGCGGCATACCGAGAAACAATTGAAACGATCCTTTCTTGGCCTGTAATGGCAGCAACCGCGGGGTTATCGCTAGGAAGAATGGTAAAAATAATCGAGGCGGCTGCAACCAGCGGACAAGGAAAAACAGATAATGAACTGCTCGAGATTTTAAAGCAGGTTGATAAGGAAGTTAAGCGCACAGCAAAGTGTTTTGATAACAACGACCCGACGGTTTTGTCCGTACCCGAACTTGAGGCATTAGCCCTTCTTCCCAAGATGGCTACACAAACAGAGAAGGATCGAAGCAAACAAATCAAAGAACTACTCAAGCCTGCAAGAAAACTCCGCACAAAGGTTAAGACACTAAGCCGAACTGCTGGTAAGGAAGAATTGATTCGAGCCTGCCGGAATATTTTAGGTGACAGCGTTGTGGACTGGCTCGATGCCTCAACAGCGATCCTTCCTAATGAGAAGAAACCTAAGTTTCCACCCATACTTGGAACTGGCGGCAATGAGGGGCATTTGGTATACACAAATGCATTTATGCGGTTTCTGGGCATTTTGCTTCTTTCACCGGAGAAAGCAGCCGTTTCCAAGCAACTACTCCGCAACGCTCTCTTCGGAGAGCCGACAAAAGGATTACTTCGTGAGTCAGTGGGGCAACACAATCCCGGTCGCGCAGGCGGATACAATCAAGGCAACGAGATCGAGACGAAATATTTCCCAATGAATCCGTGGGATTTTGTGCTGACTCTTGAAGGTACGATTGCTTGGGCAAGCGGCGTCTCAAGGCGACAAGGGAGCGTGAGCCGCACGACTTCTTCTAGCCCGTTCACCGTCCGCGCGCGCGCTGTGGGTTACGCCTCTTCATCCGCTAAGGAGGAAAAGGATGCACGCGATGAGGTTTGGATGCCGCTCTGGAATCGGCCAGTGCAATATGAAGAGTTACGAGCTGTGTTACGGGAAGGGCGTGCTGACATTGGGCGTAAACCTGCCACTAATGGAATCGAGTTTGCCGAAGCGGTTGCTTCTCTCGGCGTTGATCGTGGCATTAATGATTTTGTGAGATATAGCTTGCTCAAACGTCGAGGTGATAGCTTCGTTGCCTTACCTTCAGGACGTTTTCCTGTTGAGGCTCGTAGCGAGAGTGATCTCGTGCGCAATCTGCATCCGCTACTCGACCGAGTTGACCTTTTCCTCAGAAGCTTTACCAAGCACGACCCTCCTGCCCGATTCACTTCCTGTCGCCGCCAAATCGATGAAGCAATTTATCAGCTTCTGCTGCGCGGCGGTTCGGCTTACACCAAAAAGCTGATGGCAGGGATCGGGCGGATGGAACAACTCTTCGCCGAACGGGATCAGGCCAAAGAGCCGAAGTTGCACGCGCCACTTTATGGCCTTGATCCGAAATGGTTGCTGGCGGCTGATGACGGAAGCCTTGAGGTACGGCTCGCCGCTGCACTCGCCTCAATTGGGCCAACGGACAAGGTTGGCTCAATCAGAGCTAATCTCTCGCCGATTGATCCGGGCAAGCTGAGAAGATGGCACAATGGCAGAGGGCAAACCCATTGGATCGGAAACTCTCTGGCGCTGCGGCTGGCGAATCTGTTCCAGCACCGAATGATGGATGCTGAGCGTTTGCAGTGCCGGTCGAATCCTACCTGGGGCAGTCTTAGGTTGAGAGCTGAAGACGCGGCGGCTTTCATCGAAGGCAATCTTGACGAAGCGTTAATTGAAGACCTGCTCTTCGGTTTTACGCTGATTCGTTGGGATGATCGGGAAGCGGTACGCCAAGTAGCCGATGAGTTGTTCGTGCGCTGGTCGAAGCCGGTCGCCGACCAGGTTATTCCGCGATCCTGGGCATTGCTGAAACATCTTTACTGGCCGGGACCACTCTTTGGATCGAACGGCAAAGAGATCAAAGTAAGCTCTGAGCCTTCAATTATTCCCCTGCTTTGCGCTAATCGAATCGGCGATGCCTGTGAGATAGGTGCTCGCCGCCTCTTCATCGCAGGACTCGCGCCCACTCGCACGCGTATGCCAGATCATCAGGCCGGAGCACGCATCGCCGCCGCGCTTCTTTTCCCGTTGCGGAATCTAGGCTCACTCTCAAGGCTTGTAATCTACTCGAACGAAGAACAACGCTAAACTTAAAATCGTCAACCAAATCACGAATGGAGGAACTTATGTTTGAAAGTCTCGTCAACGCATCTCGCCTTCTACTCGAAGCCGAACTGAAACCGGTTCAGGGCGACCGGTTTCAACCCACAGGTTTCGCCGACCTCGGAGCGGCGATCTACGAAAGGCCTGATGAAAAACGCACGCGAATGCTGCTGGTCGAATCAGCGCAGTCCATCGCCAATCGTCTCGAACACACCTGCCTCAATGGCGACGGAGCGCATATCGCCAAGGAACTCGAAGGTCTGCCCTACATCGTCGCCAAACTAACCGGGCAGACCGAAACAGAGACAAGCTCACTGGTCGAAGCGCATCGCATCAATTCGCCGTTCATTATCAGCAACGACGCATTCAGGAATGCCTTCGTCGAAAAGTCCGGTTATGCGAAAGGAAAGCCGCTGAACTGGCAGAAGATAGCTCAGGCGTGTCTCTTTTACGATCCGAACTCACTCCTGCATGGCGTCTTCATGGCGAATCTCGAAGATGGACGAGTCAGATTGCCGCGTGCCCTAAGCGGCTTCATCGAAGCGGAAGATGTGCGCGAAGCGGCGTCCGGCGGCGTAAAAAACAATCCTCTTGATCCGACTGGAAAGATTCGCGCGAAAAACTACGACAAGGACGTTTACAGCAATGTACCCTATCCTCGGATGGAGTACACTGCCCGGCGCATTGTCGTCTACTTCAACTTCGATCTGTCCTTGCTGAATGGCTACGGACTTGACGCGGACGCACGGGAACTTCTCATTGCTCTTGGTCTTTACAAAATCCGCCGTTTCATCTCAACCGGCCTACGGCTGCGCACGGCGTGCGATCTTGATTTGATTGCGGATTCGGACATTAAAGTGACATCTCCAAGAGACTTCACCTTAATTGCAGAAGCAAAGCTTTTGGAAAAGGTGAAAACAGGCATCAAGGCTTGTGCCAAGAGAAACCTCTTTGCCAAACCATCCGTGACTGAACTGATGACGGAGGTGGTGCTTAAGGGCAGCGACGTATCGCAGAGCAGTGCAGCGCCGCCTTCCTCAGACGACATCCTGGCACGAGAGGAGCTTGAGACCAGCGACGAATCGGAGAGCAGTGCTCCCGCCGACAAAGATCAAAATCAGGAGTGACCCAATGCTGACAATCGAGATGATCTTTCCGACGGGACGTTTTCATGCGACCGCTTGGGGACGCCACGTCAACGAAGGCGCTCCTGAATGGCCGCCTTCACCTTATCGTTTGATTCGGGCTATCTACGACGCGTGGAAGCGAAAGCGCCCTGAATGGCCTGAAGAGCGCGTCGAGCCACTGCTGCGCGCAATGGCTTCGTCATCTCCGCGCTTTTGCCTACCGCCCGCAAGCCTGTCGCACACGCGGTCTTTTCTGAGCGAAAACACGATGTCAGTCGCTGACCGTAAACTCGTGTTCGATGGTTTCGTCGTTTTGTCGCCACACTCAAGCGTCTTGATTGCGTGGCCTGAAGTCAGGCTCGAATCTGGAGCGGCAGCCGATTTGAATGAACTGCTTCGGCTCATCAACTTCTTCGGACGTTCCGAATCCTGGGTGAAGGCGCGAGTGCTTTCAAGCATTGCCGACGTTCAGTGGAATTGCTTCCTTGCGAGCGAAGCGCCTGAAGGACAGGCGTTCGAGATCGTGCGCGTTGCCTGTGCAGTATCGGCTGACGCTTATGCATCAATGCCATACGAAGTTGAAACAATCAGTGGAAAAGGTAAGCAACGAAAGCGGGAGATAACAACGCTGCCGTGGATACAGGCGCTCGCATGGTCAACCACTGATTTACTGGCATCACTACGCAGCGATCCTCCAGCTTTTCAGTCTTTGCCCTATGTCCGTCCAGTGCATTGTTTCGAGATCACACCAACTCGCTCTCTGGCTACACGCGGGTCGAACATTAACGCGGTACTCTACGCCCTTGAATCAAAAGTGCTTCCCCAAGCGACTGCAACTCTTGAAATTGCCGAGCGCGTGCGCGCCAAACTGATGGGAATCCACAAGCGGATCATCGGCAATGAAAGACTGGTTTCGTCGAAATTTAGTGGTAAAGATGACGCAGGCAATCCGCTGACCGGACATCGTCACATCTACATACTGCCTTTCGACAAAGATAAAGATGGCCGGCTCGATCACCTCCTCGTTTATTGCAGCGAAGCTTTCGATCAGTTGGAGATTGCCGCTCTGGATAAAATGAATTCTCTATGGCAGCCCGACGGAAGACCTGATATCCACTGCTTGCTGCTCATCCTGGGCCTATCGGAGGATTTTTTCGGGGAAAGCACTCGCGTAACCAGCGCCACTCCTTTTGTTCCGCCTCGCCACTACCGCAAAGGAAGAGGAGAATTTGGCGGATGGTTAATCGAGCAAGTCTATCTCGAATGTAGCTACCATCATCTTCCGCCGCCCTCCAAAGTGACGATGCTGCCGGAGTTGTTACTCGCTGGTGGTCGGCATTTTCGCTGGCTTGAATTTCGACGCAATCGGAAAGGCGACGATCCACAAATCGGTTATGGGTTTGAGATAGAGTTCTCTGAGCCTGTGATTGCGCCCTTTGCACTGGGGTATGGGTGTCACTTCGGTCTTGGCCTATTTTTGTTTGCCTAACCACCAAGGAGATGCTTGATGTACGCTCTTACTTCGTATACTCCTGAACATATTCAACTTGTGGAGGTGCGCCATGCCGCGCCGATATGCCACATGAAATCTGAATCGGCAACTACTGCCGCGCACTATCTCGTTGATTCGACGCTTTTACCGCTAGTGCAAGACGCCCTTCCCTTTGCCGAGCAAGTCCGGCGAGCGCTCATTCGTAATCGTGTCGATACTTCTCACTCCGCAGCCATCACCGGCAAAGACGCCGACGGCACTCCGCTCGATGGGCACGAGCACGCTCATTACTTCGCTACTGACGAACATCACGACGGGCGACTTGATCACATCACTATCTATGCGCCGCGAGGCTTCGATGATGCCGACCTCGAAGCGCTCGGGTCGCTTAGAACTATCTTTCGCTCGGGGAATCGGCCCGAAGTCAAAATGGTGCTCACCGGGCTTGGGGGACAAGAGCTGCTCTCGGAGGTTTCTATCTTTGCCGAAGCGCGACGGTGGAAATCAGTCACTCCGTTCTCTCTCCCGCGCTTCCCAAATCGCGGAGGAGGCAAGCCGCCGAGGCCGCGTGATCTCCCTGAAGGTCAACTCATTCGCGAGCTGAAGAATCGCGGCCTGCCTGAGCCGGTTTCGATCAAACGCATCGAAGGCTATCAAGTCGAAGGCCGGTCGCTGGCGCGATGGCTCGAGTTTCATACGACAAGGTACAACGGGACGAAGGGCAACGGCTTAGCGGGATTCGAGATCGAGTTCGCCGAGCTGGTCCGCGGCCCGATCGCTTTGGGATTCGCTTGTCACTTCGGATTGGGATTGTTTCTCCCAGTTTCGTAGTCCCGCCTTCAGGCGGAAACTTGTTAGTGGTTCTCAGCTCGTGATACGAAGATTCCGCCTGAAGGCGGGACTACGAAACGCGGACTACGAAGCGCGGACTACGAAACGCGGACTACGAAACGTGGACTACGAAACGCGGACTACGAAAGATCAGAACACGAACCAATGTACGACTACCGCAAACTCACGCCGGAGCAGCGCGCCGAGATTATCGAATATCGGCGGCGGCGACATCAACCAATTCACTCGCCACCACATTGGGATCTTGGGATCGGTGACATCTATTTCATCAGCGCTGCCTGCTACGAACACGCCTCGATCATCGGCAAGCACCCAACACGCATGTCGCAGTGCGAAGAATCCGTGTTGTCCGCGTGCCATGAGGCTGCGACCGCTACCTACGCTTGGTGCGTCTTGCCCAATCACTATCACCTGTTGGTTCAGACCGCTGATCTGAAGCGCTTCACCAAGGCCCTCGGGCAATTCCATGGCCGTTCATCTTTCGAGTGGAATCAGGAGGACGCCGCTCGTGGAAGAAAGGTCTGGCATAGATGCTTCGACCGCGCGATCAGGTCAGGGCGTCACTTCTTGGCAAGTGTGAATTACATACATCACAATCCCGTCCAGCATGGCTACGTCGACAAATGGCAAAACTGGCTGTGGTCGAGCGCGAAGGAGTTTCTTGATCAGGTAGGAACCGAAGAGGCAACTCGAATCTGGCGTGAGTACCCAATCCTTGACTACGGCAAGAAGTGGGACATCTAGCTGAGCCGAGTCTCCACCGCCCGTTTCGTAGTTGTTTCGTAGTCCCGCCTTCAGGCGGAAGATTGCGATAACGTTTCGTAGTCCCGCCTTCAGGCGGAAGATTGCTAATAGTCAACTCGCAGCAAGGAAGATTCCGCCTGAAGGCGGGACTACGAAACGCGGACTACGAAACGCGGACTACGAAAATGCGGACTACGAAAACGCGGACTACGAGCGAAACAATATTGTGGACTTTCCTACTGCTCCGGCGTATCCTGTCCGAGCCTGCAATGTACTAATAGCTACCGCGCATAACGCAATTATCTGAAGTTCGCGATCAGCCACAAAACGCTCAGACTCTCGGTTTAACCAAGGAGCTCGACTCATGTCATCAGCACCAGCGTCCTCACCCGAACAATTCCCTGCGCGAATGATCAATGAGTTCTCTTACTGCCCGCGCTTGTTCTACCTCGAATACGTGCAGCAAGAATGGGATCACTCAGCCGACACGCTCGAAGGCAAGTTCGTACATCGCCGCGTGGATTCACAATCAGGCACGGCGCCGGCCGCCGATCAAGTAGACGAAACTGTTCGCATTCATGCGCGGTCGATCGACGTCGGCTCGGATGCGCTAGGCGCGATCGCCAGGATCGATCTGCTCGAAGGTGAAAACGGGTGGGTCACCCCGGTCGATTACAAGCGCGGGTCGCCGCCCGATATAGCTGAGCGAGCGTGGGAGCCAGAACGTGTACAGCTCTGTCTTCAAGGCTTGCTGCTTCGTGAGAACGGCTACAACTGCGACGAAGGCGTGATCTACTACGCGAAGTCGCAAGACCGCGTGAGGGTGCCGTTTACCGGCGAGTTGATCGCGCGAACGATCGACTTGCTCAACGAAGCCGCTGGAAGAACCGCCTGAAGGCGGAACTACGAAGCCGCGCGTGCGCAATCTCGTTCCCTCGCGCGATGACAAGCTTGCGCTCTACGTGCAAGGCCAGGGGCACAGCGTAGGGCTCAAGGGTGAAGTGCTGGAGATTCGAGACAGGAAAGAGGTGGTGGGTAAGGCCAGGCTCATGCAGGTATCGCAGCTCAGCCTGTTCGGCAACGTGCAGTTGTCCGCGCAGGCGTTGCGTGAGCTGGCAGCGCGCGATGTCACGATACTGCATATGTCGTACGGCGGATGGCTTTCAGCGATCACGACTCCGCCTCCGCACAAGAACATCGAGCTGCGGCGAAGGCAGTTTAAGGCGGCCGATGATCAGAATCTCTGTTTGTATCTGGCGCGAGCGTTTGTGTCGGGTAAGATTCGCAACTCGAGGACGCTTCTTCGCCGCAACGCACGTGAGCTCGACGACAACGTCATTCACCGCCTTGCCGGGTGGCGGCACAGGGCGGAGAAAGCCGCCAGTCTGGGCGAGCTGCTCGGGCTGGAAGGCAGCGCCGCGCGCGACTACTTTGCCAATCTGCCTCGGATGCTAAAGGTGAGCGATAGCGCGCTGGCGACTTTTGATTTCACTTCGCGCAACCGGCGTCCGCCGCGCGATCCGGTCAACGCTCTGTTGTCATTCCTGTACTCGATGCTGACGAAGGACATGGTAGTGACGCTGGTCGGAGCGGGCTTTGATCCTTATCTCGGTTTCTATCATCAGCCTCGATACGGACGGCCCGCGTTGGCGCTTGACCTGATTGAAGAGTTCCGCCCGCTGGTAGCCGATTCGGTTGTGATTGGGTTGATCAATAACGGCGAGATTCGACCGGGTGATTTCATTTCACGAGCGGGCTCAGTCGCCCTGAAGCCTGATGGCAGGAAGCGAGTCCTGGAGGCGTACGAACGACGGCTTGACACTGAAGTTACGCATCCGGTGTTCGGCTATTCGATCAGCTATCGGCGAGTGTTCGAGGTGCAGGCTCGTTTGTTGGGAAGATTCTTAACCGGCGAGATTGTTGGCTACGCGCCCTTCTGTACGAGGTAGTGGGATGAAGACGAGATACATAGTCAGCTACGACATTTGCGATCCGAAGCGGCTGCGGCTGGTGCACAAGACGATGCTGGGATATGGTCAGCCGCTTCAATATTCAGTGTTCTGCTGTGATCTGTCGGCGTCGGAGCGTATAATGTTGATCTCGGACCTGAGCCCTATTATAGAGCACCGCGAAGATCAGGTGATGCTGATAGACATCGGGCCGGCTGACGGGCGAGGTCAACAAAGCATCGAGACCCTCGGCAAGCGGCTCAACACTGAAGATCTGGAACGGCGGACGTTGATTGTGTGAAGGTGATTGTGTGAATAAGGTGCGAGCGGTCCACCGATGTGGGTTTTCCTTGCGAGCACTCGCAGGCTTAATTAACAAGGAGTTGACTTGAATAACGAGTACACTGCCAGTCGGCTTAAGGGGTTTGTTTGGCGACCTCTCGTTTTTGAGGCGCCAAGTTCATTGATAGCTACGGTTAGAATGCGCGCTGTTTCCACGCGTGAAGACGCGTGGCCCCATTGAAGCCCGGCAAGACTGAGGACGACTGTCGCAAGGCCGCCAGTTTCCACGCGTGAAGACGCGTGGCCCCATTGAAGCGTTACGTCGGCGTTATTCCGCGTGCCGTTCAATCTAGTTTCCACGCGTGAAGACGCGTGGCCCCATTGAAGCAATTGCAGGATTTGTTACGAGTGCGGTGCCAAAAATGTTTCCACGCGTGAAGACGCGTGGCCCCATTGAAGCGCGTCTGCGGCTGTTCCTCGATTATTTTTGCTTCTACGTTTCCACGCGTGAAGACGCGTGGCCCCATTGAAGCGCAGAGTCAGGCGGCTTTTTTGCGTGAAAAACTGTTGGTTTCCACGCGTGAAGACGCGTGGCCCCATTGAAGCTTCCTGCTTGTTCGCTGCCTGGACTTGCGCGAGTGTTTCCACGCGTGAAGACGCGTGGCCCCATTGAAGCAATAGGTACATCAAAAATACTACCGTTATTTTTATGTTTCCACGCGTGAAGACGCGTGGCCCCATTGAAGCCAACTCTTTCTGAAAGTTGCCCTATTTCGCTTGTGTGTTTCCACGCGTGAAGACGCGTGGCCCCATTGAAGCTAGTCAGAGCTCCCCCTCAAGAAACACAGTTTTTACAAGTTTCCACGCGTGAAGACGCGTGGCCCCATTGAAGCTTTATCATCGGCGTAGGGGCTCGCAGGAAAGCACGCGTTTCCACGCGTGAAGACGCGTGGCCCCATTGAAGCTCTTCTATTTGAATTTAAGAGTGAACGGTCCGTACTGTGTTTCCACGCGTGAAGACGCGTGGCCCCATTGAAGCTACCATCTGGACCAAGCGAACTTCATCTAGGGGAGTGGTTTCCACGCGTGAAGACGCGTGGCCCCATTGAAGCCTATTTCGCCTTCTTCTCCGATACCAAATCCCGCGCGTTTCCACGCGTGAAGACGCGTGGCCCCATTGAAGCACAGGTCCGGCCTCGGATTCTGTACCTTGACCAAAGGTGTTTCCACGCGTGAAGACGCGTGGCCCCATTGAAGCCAAACCAAACATTTTTTGCTTCCTGCGGCAGGCTTTGTTTCCACGCGTGAAGACGCGTGGCCCCATTGAAGCATTCACATGTCGCTCGGGTAGAAAGCAAGACGATTAGTTTCCACGCGTGAAGACGCGTGGCCCCATTGAAGCCACGGTGTTTCCTCTAGCCAGTCTGTGAGTTATTTTACTAACGTTTCCACGCGTGAAGACGCGTGGCCCCATTGAAGCGCTAACTTCTGTGGCCTTATCTGCATCGCTCAAGTGGTTTCCACGCGTGAAGACGCGTGGCCCCATTGAAGCCATCCCGATCATCGTAAACTATCCTTGCACCCTTGTGTTTCCACGCGTGAAGACGCGTGGCCCCATTGAAGCCGATGGAACGCTCGCGTATCAGAACTGCCGCTGCAGGTTTCCACGCGTGAAGACGCGTGGCCCCATTGAAGCTTGATCGAGCTGGCGAAATCGCCGAGCGCCTTATCGTTTCCACGCGTGAAGACGCGTGGCCCCATTGAAGCGCGGAGACCTCGCACCTCATTGTCGATCGCGTCGAGTTTCCACGCGTGAAGACGCGTGGCCCCATTGAAGCCTTTGACTGTCTTCTTTTTTGCATTTGCCATTGTGTGTTTCCACGCGTGAAGACGCGTGGCCCCATTGAAGCCATTTTGGTATCACGCCTGTCTTACTCGTGGGCGTGGTTTCCACGCGTGAAGACGCGTGGCCCCATTGAAGCCCCACAGTCTGTGCAAACTTTCCATACATAGAATTCGTTTCCACGCGTGAAGACGCGTGGCCCCATTGAAGCTTATTGAAGGTGACTCAACATTAAATCTTCCACAAGCGTTTCCACGCGTGAAGACGCGTGGCCCCATTGAAGCAATTAGCAATGTTGCACGTATGCTCTATACGGCAATAGGGTTTCCACGCGTGAAGACGCGTGGCCCCATTGAAGCAGGACCTCCGCGGCCCATTGATGTCCCGCGAAAGAAGTTTCCACGCGTGAAGACGCGTGGCCCCATTGAAGCTATTGCAGAGAGAATTAAAGGATTGGTGAATTGAAAGGTTTCCACGCGTGAAGACGCGTGGCCCCATTGAAGCAACGACGGGTGGAACAAATCAAGCAAGAATTTTTACGTTTCCACGCGTGAAGACGCGTGGCCCCATTGAAGCAACAGGGTCTTTAATTCTTTACTCATCATATCCGTCGTTTCCACGCGTGAAGACGCGTGGCCCCATTGAAGCATGCTTCCAACCGGGACGCCGCTGACAGATTTGCCCAGTTTCCACGCGTGAAGACGCGTGGCCCCATTGAAGCCAACTCCGGCCGTTGAAGCATCTCCATCATTGGGAGCTGGTTTCCACGCGTGAAGACGCGTGGCCCCATTGAAGCCCGAGCGGGGCGGACAATCCCCGCTCGAAGGAGAAGGGGTTTCCACGCGTGAAGACGCGTGGCCCCATTGAAGCTGCTTTCCTTTCTATGTGATCCTTACGCGCCGAATGGTTTCCACGCGTGAAGACGCGTGGCCCCATTGAAGCTGTTCGGCCGAGCGCGCGGTCAGAGCGAATTCGAACGTTTCCACGCGTGAAGACGCGTGGCCCCATTGAAGCAACGGAGCGGACTGCACAGTCAAGATTCAGGACTCGGCGTTTCCACGCGTGAAGACGCGTGGCCCCATTGAAGCGCCTCTGATTTTGATTTGATGTCGGAATGCTGGCAAAAGGTTTCCACGCGTGAAGACGCGTGGCCCCATTGAAGCTAATTACACATTTTGCGATGCACTTGAGTATCGTGTGTTTCCACGCGTGAAGACGCGTGGCCCCATTGAAGCTCACGGCGGCGCGTACAGCCTAAGCGTTCGCGGAGTGGGTTTCCACGCGTGAAGACGCGTGGCCCCATTGAAGCTCGCATATCCTCTTCGCAGCCGTCCGGATCCGCAACCGTTTCCACGCGTGAAGACGCGTGGCCCCATTGAAGCGTAGGTGTGAGGAGTGCGGGGTTTGTTTGCGAGACACGTTTCCACGCGTGAAGACGCGTGGCCCCATTGAAGCGTTACTTTGTTTACAAAAAATTTCACAAAGGATGAAAGTTTCCACGCGTGAAGACGCGTGGCCCCATTGAAGCTTCCATGTCGTTCGGATAGAAAGCGCGACGATTACAGTTTCCACGCGTGAAGACGCGTGGCCCCATTGAAGCTAGACAATTCCTTTCTGCGTTGCTGTTACAAGCAATGTTTCCACGCGTGAAGACGCGTGGCCCCATTGAAGCTACTTTTCTTCTTTGACTATCGCTTCCGCTGGCAATTGTTTCCACGCGTGAAGACGCGTGGCCCCATTGAAGCTGTTCCTACGCAGATGAAGTCCGGATGACGTTCGATGTTTCCACGCGTGAAGACGCGTGGCCCCATTGAAGGTCGAATTTCGCCCAATCTTCATCGGTGAAGTTTGACGGTGTTTCCACGCGTGAAGACGCGTGGCCCCATTGAAGGGGAGACCGTAGGCGAAATCAGATACGCATTAGGCATGTTTCCACGCGTGAAGACGCGTGGCCCCATTGAAGGCGGGATAGCACGCGCGGCAATCTTTCATGCCGGCGGCGTTTCCACGCGTGAAGACGCGTGGCCCCATTGAAGCGAATGCCCGCGCCGCAAGCGGCGCGGGCATTCGCTTCAATGGGGCCACTGTTCAAGACCCCGGCTCTGCGCGGGTGGTGTTCCAGGACACACAACTCCCTCGCTGCTTAGACTCAGCTGGAACGATCCACCTACCTACCGCCGGTGGGCTTGCCGGCTCGACTTCTTGATTGAATCTCGCCCACCTTCTCGCTACTCGGGCCGGTTGTTGCTTTTGATTTTCCCAGCCGCTATCATACTCCGCGCATACAGGCCCACGGCCTCGTGACCGGCGCGGCACCTAAACAAACGGTCAGGAATCGCTTCAATGAAACCGGGATTCTCGTTACGTTCGCTTTTGCCGTGAGAATGTAAGACACGCTTATATGACGTTTGAATGCCCAAAGTGTAAATCTCCCGTCGCTCGCGAAGGGCAGCGCTTCTGCTACCGGTGTGGGCACGAGCTGAACGCCTATTACGAGTCGTTAAAACTGAGAGCCAATCCATCCGGGGCCAGCGATCCACTGATTGGAAACCCGTCAAGTCCCGAAGGCCCGAAGGCCATCCCGCCCGCGCCCAAGATGCCGGTGGGCACTGTGGTCCTTGAGCCGCATGCATTCGACACCACAAGCGAAACGCCGCCTGCTACGCCGCAAAAGGCGAGCTTGAAGATCCTGCTTCCGACCGGCGACGTGTTCGATCGGGAGCTCACGAACGCCGAAACTCAAATCGGTAAGGGACCTCGCAACGACATAGTCATCGCCGATCCCGCCGTGTCATCAGCGCACGCGATGGTTCGCCTCGAAGGCGGTGTGTATACGATCAATGACATCGGGAGTCGAAACGGCACATTCGTCAACGGCGAACGCGTCGCCGAGTCCCGCCCGCTCAATCACGGTGACGTGATCGGAATCGGGCTTTCGAAGCTGACGTTTCGGATGGGCGACGACTATAGCGAAACGGGCGCGATCGACCTCGAGGAGTTAGCCGCTACCTCCAGGCCCCCCGTGCCGGCTCCGTTGACAGAAGAGTCGCTCGCACTCGCTGTCGTGGCCGCCGGTCTTGTTACAAAGGCCGATGTCGATCGGGTTCGCAGGGACGCGAAGGGCCGCCGGGTTTACCAGGCGCTGATAGAAGAGCGCCTAGCAACCGAGGAGAGTCTGCGCGATTTGATGAGCAAGACGTTTCAGATGCCGCTTATCGATCTGAGCTCTTCGCAGATTGACGACTCAGTCGTTGCGGAGTTCCCCGCCAGGCTCGCGCACGAGCATCAGGTTTTCCCCGTGGCCGAGGAAGCGGATTCACTGATTCTCGCTGTGGCCGACCCCACCGACACCGGCGCCGTCGAACACCTGAGACGTGAGGTCCCTTTGCCGCTCAGTATCCGCCTCGCAACCGCGACGCAGATACGCGAACGAGTGGACCAATACTACGGGCCTAAGCTTATCGGGGTGCTGCCGTCGGGCGAGAAGCTTGAATATCTGATCGACAAACACGAGGTGGAAATCGGGAAAGCCGCCCACAACCACATCGCACTAACCGATCCCACAGTGAGCAACACTCATGCCATCGTGACGGCTCGCGACGCCGGCTACAGCATTGTCGATCTGGGGAGTCGAAACGGTACTTTCGTCAACGGCGAGCGGCTCGGTTCGCAGGCGCATACCCTCAAACACGGTGACAAGATTCAGTTGGGGAAGACGGTGCTCACGTTCAGGAATCCCGGTGAGACTACCGCGAACATGACGGCAGTGTTATCCCGTGAAGATTTGGAAGTTGTAAGAGGACGAGCGGCAGTAACGAACGCCACACCAAAAAAGGAGCGCCGCGCGGCCGAGCCCCTCTCTCCCGAAAGACCACCGGCGGTTCAGGCTCCAAACGCCGCGCCGGGCTCAGGATCTGCGCCGGAGGGTCTCCCGCCCGGCCCATCGGGCGCTGAGGCAGGCGCGGCGGTTGAGGCAGCGGCGGGAGACGACAAGGACGAAAAGAAGAAGAAGAAAAAGAAGAAGAAAAAAGACCAAGACGCCCGGCTTAAAGCTGCGTATGTCAGCGCCTGGGGTCGAATATTTGCCGCCATCTTGAGCGTGGCGCTCACGGTAGCGCTTACGCTATATCTGACACGATCGGGCTCAGCGCCGAAGGAAGAGCTCAAGATCAGTAAGAAGGGCCACACGAAGCTCAAGCTACCGAAGCCCACCGGCGGCACGCCATTTCAGGGTGGTTCATTCGAAGCTTCGGGGGTTGTTCAGATTCCCGGCTCCAGCGCCGTTCTCTTCGTTGACGACGCAAAGCTCGACGAGATCCTGTGGATGCAGATCGACGAATCCGGCAAGCAGACCGGAGCGGTCAAGCACATTCCGCTGGGTGCCAGCGTCGCCGATCTCGAGGGAATCACTTACGGCGACGGCTACTTTTACGCGATCGGGTCGCAATCGGATCCAAAGGATGGCGAGCAAAACGCGATCGCGCGATTCAAATTCGACGCCGCCAGCCAGACGATAAAAGAAACGGAGGTAATCCCTAACCTGAGGGACTTCCTGGTGACAAATGTCCCCGAATTGAAAGATGAAGGTGCAAAGAGCGGAAAGGATGGCGGACTCAATATCGAAGGCCTCGCTTGGGACCCAAAACGCAACCGGCTGCTGCTAGGATTACGATCGCCGCAGTTGAAGGGCAATGCTTTGATCGTTCCGATCGCCTTGAGCGGCCCGTTTTCGATCGGCAATATCACGGTCGTCGACGGACACGCGATCCAGCTCCCTCTCGAGGGGCTGGGGATCCGCGACATTCAGTACGATAGCCACCTCGACTCATTCCTGATCATATCCGGAGCGCCCGAGCATCACGAAAAGAAGCTTGGATTCAAGCTCTGGCAGTGGAGCGGCGACCCCGCGGCTTCCGATCCCGAGGCGGGACCACACGCGCTGACCGATCTCGAGGCTGGGATGAAGCCGGAAGGAGTCACGCATTTCGAGTTCGGAGGCAAAGATTTCATTTTCGTCGTCGGCGACGGCAGTGCCTATACCAAGCTGGACTACACCGAAACGGAATAGCCAGCCGGCGGCGTGAGGCAATTTACCGAAAAAAGAGTTGCACGTTACCCTTCAGTGTACTAAGATCATCCGCGTCCCCTTATTTATATCCAGCCCGCTTCATCGGCTGGGCCCCCTTCCGGTAATTCTATTCAGGCCTCTTTCGTTTGAGTTGTCGCCATGAAGGTCAAGCTCTGCTTGTCGGCTTCTAGAGATAAAGGAGCATGAGGGTTGGTCTTCTGAACTTCGCGACCGACTAAGAGTCTATAGGCAGGACGCGCCGTGGAAGCAAGAAAACTCACAATCTCAGGTGTAAGCGAATGACCGAACTGAACAGCAGGCCATTGAGCCTCATGCAGAATCGAGCCGCCAGAATTCTCATCATCGACGATGAGCCGAGGGTTCTTTCGGTGCTCTCCTCTCTGCTGAGCAACGCGCATTACTGCAAAACCGCCACCAGTGCGGTTGAGGCTCTCGAATATCTAAAGGAGGAGACATATGACCTGGTCCTGTCGGACATAATGATGCCAGGCATGAGCGGGCTCGAGTTACTGGCGGAAATCACCGTGCTCTCTCGCGACACGGTTGTCATACTCATCTCAGGTAACCTGAACATCCAGAGCGCAATCGAAGCCATGCGTCGCGGAGCCTTCGACTATGTGACAAAGCCGTTCAATCTTTCCGATGTCGAGACCGCCGTCGCCCGCGGGCTGCGGCACCACTGGCTCCTAAGAGCCGACCAGCAATACGAGCACCATCTCGAGCATCTCGTCGATGTGCGCACCACCGAGTTGACCATCGCCAACACGAATTTGAATTCGACTCTGGAGAAGTTGTACCTGAACTATCGCGCGACGCTGCGCGCGCTTGCAGCCGCGCTTGAAGCGCGGGATGTCGAAACCAAAGGGCACTCTGAGCGGGTGGTTTCTTACTGTCTGCGGCTGGGCAAGCAGATCGGGCTCAACGAGCGCCAGTTGATTACGCTTGAGAACGGCGCGCTGCTTCACGACATCGGAAAGATAGGCGTCCCCGACGGCATCTTGCTCAAGAGCGGCTCGCTGACTGAAGACGAATGGAACCATATGCGTCGGCACGTAGAATACGGCGCGCAGATAATCCGCGGCATAGATTTCCTCGAAGGAGCTTCCGAAATCGTCGCCCAGCATCATGAACGTTACAACGGCAGCGGATATCCCAACCGAATGGAGGGCGATCAGATATGCCTGGGCGCTCGCATATTCGCGGTTGCCGACGCAGTGGATGCGATGACTTCGGACAGGCCCTATCGGGCCGCCCAGTCGTTCGACGACGCGGCCGAAGAATTGATCCGATGCTCGGGTGCACACTTCGATCCGTTGGTTGTCGATGCATTCATCGCTGTGCCGCTCGATGGATGGCGCGAGATACGCCAGCTTTCAACCGAGCCGGGATTGTTGATGAAGAACCCCACGACGGGAGTAGATATCCGCTACTCGGTCCTCACGATGTCGGGAGACCGGGTGGCGCGCGAATGGAGCCGATAAAGAGACTAGAAAAGAAACGACAAAAGACTGTCTCCGATCGCAAGAAACATCCCTCTAGCTGAGGGACGCCGGCACGGGTTCATCACTTACATGCTTGTCCGTTTCGCCTTTCCACCTCACTCAGGCTTATGAGACCCTCTCTCACAAAGCGGTTTTTCCCGGCGCGCGAAGAAGAAGCGCAGGGCTGGTCGCTCATCGACAAGATCGCGGCTCTCGCTCAGTCGTCGGCCGACCTCAACACTGCGTTGCGCTCCGCTGCCGATGAAATCGCCCGCACACTCGGTATGGGGCGGACAGCCATTCTCCTTCGACATGAAAGCAGCATGAGGCTGGTGGGAGATTCCTGTAAGAACGGCGTAGGCCCCGTCGAAAGGGAGAAGCTTCGACAGCTTGATCTCGATATAACGCGTGACCTGGGACCGCAGTTTGCGCTCACCGAAATAGCCGACGCGAGATCAGACCCACGAGTGAGCCGGCGATTCGCGCCGGCAGCGAACCGGGCAGAAGAGCCGCCCATCAGGTACATACTGATCGTGCCGATTGTGATCGATTCAGAAACCGCCGGAACAGTGCTTCTCTATCAGGGCAGCAAGCGGCGGTGGTCGGCTCAGGACAAGCACCTCGCGCAGACTGTGGCGTCTACGCTGAGCCTGACCATACATCATTTCCGTTCACAGGAGACCGCTCGATGCGCGGCTGACCGCGAAGCACTCACAAACCGGCTGCTCACTGCCATCAGGAGCACGGTCGGCGTCGATGACATTTTGAAGGTCGCGGTTGACGGCATAGGCGTCACTTTGAAAGTGTCCCGCGTAGTGATCTACAAGAACGACGGTGGCGACTTTACCAGGAACTCCTTTTTCACCGCTCGAGCGGAATACCGATCGAGCGCGCTGGTGCCGAGCCTGATCAACACCGAGCTTGACCTTGAAGGGAGTCCCCTGTTGGCCCGGTTGCTTTCCGGTCACGTAATAGAAGTACCTGACACTAACCAGAGCGACCCTATCGTGCGCGCGATGTCGGTGCGGCTCGGTGTGCGGGCGATAGTGATGGCGCCGATCAGCTACAACGGGCAAACCGTGGCCACGATCGCGCTCGAACAGTTCGACAGTCCGCGTGTGTTCTCGAAAGACGAGATCAAGCTTCTGGAACTGGTTACAGAACAAACAGCAGTCGCGCTTTATCAGGCGGAGTTGTATCGCGAAGCGCAAGATGCGGCGCGGCGCGACGCGCTGATCAGCAAGATCAGCTCAGCTATTCACGGTTCGCTCGATTCGGAAGCCGTGCTGCGGGCGATCGTCAACGAACTGGGTGTGGCGCTGTCAGTTTGTCGCTGCCGCATGGCGCTCTTCCCGAGCCCGCTGCCGGAAATGGTGCCCGTCAACCACGAGTACGTGGCCGAGTGTTGCTCCAGCAGATCGTCTGTGTTGCAAGAAATACAAACGGTGAACAATCCGTTCCTGCAGTCGGTACTCTCACAGGAGAACCCGGTGGCCGTCGCAAATCCGGCGAACGACCCGCGGTTTGCCCCTTTGCGTACACGCCTCGAGTCGGGCAGCGTCAAGTCGATTCTCACCACTGCCATCCGCGTCGATGGAAGGCCGATCGGAATACTGAGTCTTCACCACTGCGACCGGCCTCACAAATGGACGCCGTGGGAAGCCGACCTGGTCAAATCAGTTGCCGATCAGGCAGCGGTAGCCATACGGCAAGCCGAACTATACCGCGAGGTGCGTGAATCGGCCCAGCGCGCCTCTCTTGCAAATCAGATCGTCGCATCCATTCGCCGCTCACTGGACTTGAACGAGACTCTACAGGTGGCCGTCGAAGAAGTCGGCCGCGCTCTGGGAGCGAACCGTACCTCTTTCCGCAAGATAGTCGGAAACGAAAGCGTCACAGTGGCCGAGCACCTCAGCGACCCGAGCTTATCCCTGAGCCATGCGCGCGTATCAATCAATGATTACATAGCCAATTATTTGCTCGAGACCCGTCGAACGCTCATTGTTGACGACGTGCGCGCATTCGCGGCCGCATACCCCGATCTCGCATCAACCGTCCAAACATGGCAGATCGAGCCGATGAACCTCTCGCAGATCGTCTGCCCCATTTTTGTGAATGGTGAGTGCTGGGGCGGACTCTCAATCAGCCAAACGGACCACGTTCGCAAGTGGACCGCCAGCGAGATAACGCTCGTTGAAATGGTGGCTGCGCAAGTCGAAGTCGCAGTCAGTCACAGTAATCTGTTTCAGGAAACGAAGCAGGCGGCCGAACGCGAGGCGCTGATAAGCCACATCATCCACGGCATCAACCAGTCAAACCGGCCCGACGAGATATTCCCGATCGTGATGCGCGAACTCGCCGAGCATCTTGCATCCGACAGGATGGTGGTAACGAGGTTCAACGAGGCGAGAGGGCTGTGGACTACGGAGTGCGAGTACCCCGAAGGCAAGGCGCGCAAGCCGGAAAGGACTTATCGGACGCAAGATGTAGAGCGCTTCTCTGCCCTGGCTGAAAACGACATCATCCTGTGCAACGACGTCGAAGATGATCCGCGAATGGACGATAGTCTTCGCCAAATCCTGCGAGCCGCAGGCACCCGCTCATTCATGTCGGCACGGCTTTCGTACAAGGATGGGACTCGGCTGGTGATCACCGCGATAATGAAGTCCGGCCCGCGCAGATGGACGCCGGATGAAGTTGAAGTTGTGCGAGCCGCCGCGGACCAGGTAGTGATCGCGCTCGAACGCGCCGAGCTGTTCGAGCTCGTATCGCACGGCAAAGTACAGTGGGAAGCGACCTTCGACGCACTCAGTGATGGGATCTTCATTTTCGACCAGAACGGCGTGCTCGAGCGCATCAACGAGGCAGCCGCCGCATTTGAAGGCTCGAACGTTCGAGACTTGATTGGCCGTCAGTGTTGCACTCTGCTTCAAGGCATCGAAGGTGAGACCTGCCGCGTCGCGCAGGTGATCGAGTCGGGAAAACCGGCTACATTTGAGCTTCTGCCTGGGCGGTTGCTGCGGCCTGTGCTTGTTACGATCTCTCCACTCACAAATGGCTCCTCAATCCATTCCGAGGGCGGCGATAGCGCGCGCGAAGACCGCAATCAAGAACCTCCGCGCGGCGCGGTGTGCATCGTAAGGGACCTGTCAGAACTGCGAGCCGCCGAAGCGGTCGCGCGCGAGCAGCGCAGCTTCCTGGTCAAGCTGATCGAGCACGCCAACGACTCTATACTCGCGTTTTCGCCCGAAGGCCGCCTGATTTGGTTTAACGAGCAGTTGATCAAGCACAGCGGATACTCACGGCAGGAACTTGAAGGCGGCGATTACAGACTGTTCGTTTTCGGTGACGACAAGAAGCTCGCGATCGAACGGTTCAACGGGGCCCTGGAGGGCGAGGCCCAGACCTTCGAGATGAACGTTACCAGGAAGATCGGCGACATCCGGGTGCTCCAGATCACCCACACGCCGATTTACGACGAAGGCCGCGTGACTAGCGTCTTGTCAATAGCTCGGGACATCACCGAGGAACGCCTGGCTAGCGAACGAGCAGCCCAGGCTGACAAGCTGCACGCGCTGGGTCAACTGGCTTCCGGCGTCGCTCACAACTTCAACAATATACTTGCGGCAATACTCGGACACGCTCAACTGATCAAGCGCGACTGCCAGGATGAAGGGCTCGCCCAACGCATGGATATTATCGAGCAAGCCGCGCTTGACGGCGCTCAAACGGTAAAACGCATTCAAGCGTTCGGCGTACAGCAAAGCGAATCGGTGAATGAGGTTGTCGACCTCAACCAGATCGTTCAAGATTCGACCACTCTTACGCGGGCCAGATGGTACGACGAAGCCCAGGCGCGCGGCTTGCAATACGATGTCGAGCTGGACCTGCGGCAAGTCTCGTCGGTGCGAGGGTCGGGCTCAGAGCTGCGCGAGGTCTTCGTCAACATCATCCTCAACGCGCTGGATGCGATGCCGCAAGGCGGGCGGCTGAAAATCATAGTGATGGGCACCGGACTCGGGCTCGCGGTCAGTCACAGCATAATCGAACGCCACGGCGGCCGCATTGAAGCGCGCAGCAGTCTGGGGAAAGGCACAACGTTCACGATAAGCCTTCCAGTCGCCGAGACGCTTCATCGAAAGGCGACCCCCGACCGCGAAGCTCGCGCGAAGACCGCAAACGTTCTGGTGGTGGACGACGACCAGCGCGTGCGCGACGCACTCGTGGGCATGCTGAATTCAGCGGGGCACAGAACCGATGACGCCGGCAGCGGCCAGGAAGCTCTCGCCAAGCTCGAGCATGCCCCATTCGATCTGGTGTTCACCGATCTTTCAATGCCCGAGATGGACGGCTGGGCGGTGGCAAGCGAAGTGCGCCGCCGCTGGCCCGGCGTAAAGGTGGTATTGATAACCGGCTACGCTGTGCCACCCGAGCTGGTCGCCAGCAACCGCGAGCTCGTGAGTGACGTAATCTTCAAACCAATCCGCTTCGACGAACTGACCTCGACCCTGAGCCAGGTTCTTTCTTGACCACCCCAGGTTCGGCAAAACTTTGCGGCCGTCCACTCTCAACCACGCTCGACCGCCCGCTGGATGGTGCCCTTGCTTGTCGCCTTCAACGCGCGCTTGCTAGAATTCCCCTTGTGAAACCTCACACTGCGACCAGCGTTGAACAAAACAACAAGGCGCATTCGTGATCAGCCCCCGGGCGCAACTTGTTAATTCTCAAGCGAGAGGATGGATGTATGAAAAGGTCTCCGACGATTTTGGTGAGCGTGCTGCTGGCGGCGTTGGCGCTAGGCTCGCTCGCCTTCGGCCAGGCTGGCGGTGATGTTCGCCGCCGAACCATTGCCATCACCTACCTGAAGGATCCTGTGAGCGTGACGTTGGCAGGCACCACTCTTAGGCCCACCGCGCGCGGCGAAGCTACGGTCGAGCGGTGGCGCAAGCGAAATGAGAGCGAGATAGATATCACGATCGAGAACATGAATCCTGCTTTCAACTACGGGGCAGACTATACGACTTACGTACTGTGGGCCATCACCCCCGCCGGTCAGGTGGACAATCTCGGGGAGTTCCGTCTCTCGGGCAGCACGGCGCGGCTTAAAGCGGCGACGCCGCAACAAACTTTCGCACTGATCGTAACCGCCGAGCCTCATTATCTGGTGAAGCTCCCCTCGCGTATGGTCGTGCTCGAAAACCTGGCGCCGACATCCAAGAACGTTCAGGTGCAAGCGTCGGAGATTTACTTCACCGGCGACACGGGCAGGTACTATACCGACACGTCAGTCCCCGGGCTGGCCGAGAGAGATTACAACAAGACTCCGATGGAGCTCTTGCAAGCCAGACGCGCGGTGCAAATCGCACGGCTGGCCGAAGGCGAGCGCCACGATCCCGCTGACTTCAATCAAGCGACGAACTTGCTCAATCAAGCGGAAGCGGCGTTCCGTCGCGGGGCAAAGGTTCATGATGTGGGCCTCATAGCTCGCGAGGCTATAACGATTGCCGTTCGCACGCGCGACATCGCTGAAGAACGCGCCCTCGCAGCAGAACGCCGAGCCGAGATCTCGCGACGCGATGCCGAAGTGCGCCGCGCTACCGAGACAGCTTCCGACCTGGGCTCGCAGTTGTCTGATACTCAGTCGCGCTTGAAGGCTTCTGAGATCGCTCGTGTCAACGCACAAGATCAACTCGACCGCGTGATGCGAGAGGCTGCCGACGCGCGCGCTGAGAATCGATCGCTGAGGTCCGAGAACGACAAGCTTCGTGGCCAGGTCGATCGCCTCAACCAGGACCTCACGGACGCCCGCGGCCGAATCTCCGATTTGCAATCGCAGAACTCATCCTACACCACGAAGCTGAACGAGACATCTTCAAGGGTAGAAGCGATGGAGCGGGCCGAACGCGAGAAGCAACAAGCCGAGGCTCGCCGCAGAGATTTCGCCGCGTTACAAGCCGGGGTCGCTGGCCTCGCGACCGTGAAGCCGAGCGGCAACGGGTTCATTGCTACTCTGTCCGATACATTCTTCGTACCAAACCAGACGGCTCTGCAACTGAGGGCGAAGTCGAAGATGGACTTGCTTGCGAACCTTATCTCATCGCATCGTGACGTGGTTTTCACGATCGAAGGCCATACCGATGCACGCCCAAACGCCGACGGCTTTGCGCTGGGCCGCGCGCAATCGGTGGCCGATTATCTGGCGGCGCTCGGCGTGCCACGGAGTAGTTTCAGAGTCGAATCACGCGGCGCCACAGTTCCGATCTCGACTGGAAGGACCCTGGCGTCGCGCGCGATGAATCGGCGTGTGGAGCTTGTTTTTCTGGGACCTCAGTGAATCGGGTTCGAGGCATGGCTAGCAGCGTAGGCCTTAATAGGGCACTGGGCGTGACAAGCATGGTCGCGTGTGGTATTGCGTTGTCTCTTCACTCTGCAAACGCAGCAAGAGGAAGCTGCACGCCGCCCGTAATTCAGAAGGAAACTGTAACCGCTGAAGAGCGCATACAGAAGGCAGGCGAGGCGATTCAAGCCGAGCGCTACGTCGACGCCAAGAAAGAACTGAAACTCGCGCTTTCCCTCGATAAGAACGCACCGGCTGCAAACCTGTACATGGCGCTCGTCTATAAACACGAGAACAAATCAAAAGAGGCAACCAAATACGTCCAGGCGGCTATCAAGTCAAAGCCGAACTATCCGGATGCGCACTACCTGTTTGCATCGCTGCTTTTCGATAAGAACGATCTGGCGAGATCGCATCTGGAGATAGATTTGGCAATCGCTCAGGGCGCAAATTCTCCGAATGCCTACGTCCTAAGCGGCGACATACATCTGACTCAGAACGGCAATAAGTCAGCATTGGAATGCTACGAAAAGGCTTTGCGGCTGGCTGGTCCTAACGTTGAAGGTGCAGCTATGCTACGTGATCGAGTAACCGCGCTAACCAACTATGTCGAGTTTGCGTCGCACCAGTACGACCCGTCATACATCCGGCCGCGCCTGATAAACCTACCAATGCCCCTCTACACAGAAGAGGCCCGCCAAAGAGGCGTCCAAGGCAAGGTGAAGATGGCCGTCCTCGTCGATGAACAGGGCAGGGTCGCTTCAGTACTCATCTTCTCGCGCCTTGGGTACGGTCTGGATGCTGAAGCTGTGAAGGCTGCTCAGAGGCTTCGCTTTTCGCCCGCAAGCAGGAAGGGCAAGCCAGTGCCCTTCTGGTCCCCGCTCATAGTAGAGTTCAATCTGAGGTGAAGAGCTAACGTCGATGAATTTCAGAGGGTCGAGCTTGCGTCCTTCAGTCCGCAGTAAGAAGAAGCGAGGTCTAGTGGTGAGAACCAATCGAGTTTGGACATTTGTGAAAGCAGGTATCATCGGGGGCTCACTTCTCTTCTCTCTCGCGAGCGAAGCGGTTTGCCGGCAGCAGGAGACCGCGGAGCAGTTTATCGAGAGAGTCAAGAATGCAATCAAGAACGACGAGTGGGGCCGCGCTCAAAGCGGGATCAGGCACGCGTTAGCCCTCAAGCCGGAATCGGCGGAAGCGAATCTGATTGCCGCACAGGTCTATTGGCACGAAGGAGCGCGATCAATGGCGATCGACTCTCTCAATAAGGCGATAGAAACTCAACCAATCTTCCCGGAAGCTCACTTCCTGCTTGCACAGTGTCTCAAAGAAAGCAACAAGCTGGAGAAGGCGCGCGAAGAAGTGAACATTGCGTTGAGTCAGAGCACCCCGCTCTTTCCTGCTTATCGTTTGCTCGCGGAGATAGACATTGCGAAGGGTGATTTCGGCGCAGCCATTACTTCGCTTGAAACCGGTCTTCGCTTTTCGCCGGCCGCCGACACCGAGGATGCGGCCAGGCTGCGAGAGCAGGTCGAACAGTCGCGCGAGTTTGTCGAAAAGCTCAAGCGGTTTGCTATCTTTGAAGCAGGTCAGAACGCGCCTGACATCGTTCGGCCGGTCCTGCTTAATAATCCCCAGCCTAGATACACGGAAGAGGCTCGCGCGCTGAAAATCCAGGGGACCGTCTCAATGGGCGTCCTTGTCACTGAGAACGGTGACGTTGATTTAGTTCTGGTGCTTCGCGGGCTTGGACTCGGCCTCGATGAGCAGGCTGCGGAGGTGGCGCGCAAACTCAAGTTTTCGCCGGCAACGCGGAGCGACAAGCCGATTCCCTATTGGAAGAAGGTGAGCGTTGAGTTCAACCTGAAGTGAAGTTCCAAAGCACACTGTGGGAATAGATTCTTGTAAGGTGAAGTGCTCGCCCAAACCCGCCTTCACATTGAAATTGGTCCCGCAAAGAGCTTATGCTTCGGGAAACGAAGCGAGGTGACTCGATGTACTGTCCGAAATGCGCGACGCAAAACGCCGAAGACACGAAGTTCTGCCGCTCGTGCGGAAGCAACTTGAGCCTCGTGCCTCAAGCTCTGACGGGACGACTGCCCGAAGCGTCTTCAGGCAGAAGGCGACACCGCCACCGCGAGCGCGACTTCGAACACGGCGGCCCAGCCGCTCTCGCAAGTGGAATAACAAAGGTATTCATGGGGATTGGTTTTTTGCTGGTCTCGTTCGGTTCCTTCTTCTTCGCACCAGCAGGCCGCATTTGGTGGTTCTGGATGCTTATCCCAGCGTTCGCAATGCTTGGCAAAGGCGTGGCCGAAATCGTCAGCGCAAAGTACGGCCCGAGCCTGGCGCAGGGGACGAGCCAAACAGCAATGCCGCCGGTCGCTCACACTGGAGAACTGCCGCCTCGCAATGAAGTCCTCTTCCCGCCGCCTAGCGTTACCGAGCAAACGACCAGGCAGCTCGACCCCAAGACCGACCCATACCGATATCGAGATACAGACACCCATTGAGTGAGAGTCTCTTTATGTACTGCCCCCGATGCGCAACTCAGAACATCGATAGCGCGAGATTCTGCCGGTCTTGCGGCGCGAATCTTAGCTTGGTCCCACAAGCGTTGAGCGGGCGCCTGCCTGAAGATCAATCAGACAAAGTCGAGAGAGCAATTAGGGGGGCGATAAAGCGGCGACGCGAGCCCAATCTGGCGCGCGGTATCCGGAAGACATCCATTGGCCTCGGCTTCCTGGTAATGTTAGCCTCATTTTCCCTTACAAGAAGCTCTATTGGCTTCGGGATGATATGGCTCCTCATTCCGGCATTCCTGTTTTTGGGCAAAGGCATCGGCGAAATCATCACCGCGATAAGCGCCGACCGCGCAGCGCGGCAGATCGCAAGGCCTCCAGCCACGCTCCGCACTAACGAGCTTCCACCTCATCCGATTTACGATACAGTAGCGCCACCAAGCGTCACCGAAAACACAACACGGCATCTTGAAACTGACCCACCGCCGCAGTCGAGAGAAATGACTTGAGCGCAATGCATACTGATTCAAATAATAGGGATGTTCTCCGGGAATGGCGGGAGTCGGCGCCTTATTGGGCAAAGCACGCCGGAACCGTTCGATCGATGTTCGCGCCTATCACCCGCGCGCTGATCGAAGCCGCCGCAATTCACGAAGGCCATTCCGTGCTCGACGTCGCCGGTGGCTCGGGCGAGCCTTCGATCACAATTGCCGAAGCGGTGGGCCCGTCAGGTTCGGTGATCTGCACAGACGCCGTGGCGGAGATGGTTCGCGCGTCTCGAAGCGAAGCTCACAATCGGGAGCTGGCGAATATCGAGTTCACCCAATGCGTCGGCGAGGCGTTGCCATTCCAATCCGATCCGTTCGACGTGGTTGTTTGCAGACTCGGCGTTATGCTGTTCCCGGACCCGTCTGCCGCAATTCGTGAGATTCTGCGCGTGGTGAGGCCGGGTGGGTGTATAGCATTTGCGGTTTGGAGCGGGAGGGATTCAAATCCATTCTTCCACATCGTGGCGAATATCGTGTCGCGCTACGTCGAGTCTCCGCCTGAGGACCCCGATGCGCCCGGCGCCTTTCGCTTCGCGGAAAGCGGTAAGCTTGCGAGTTTGCTCAATGACGCCGGTGTGATTGAAGTGACCGAGCGCGTTCTCGACTTCACTCTCGACGCGCCGCTAACGCCAAAGCAGTTTTGGGAAGTGCGCGCCGAGTTGAGCGACACGCTGCGAGCAAAGGTCGCTGCGCTCTCGAAGCAGCAGGTGGCACGCATAGCCCAGGAGGTTGAAGAGGCAGGGCGTGCATTCTATGGGGCCGGCCGGATCAGATTTCCTGCAGAGGTGCTGATCGTGACTGGAAGTAAGAACGTGGCATAGCCTCTTAGGGTTTACCTTTGTGTTCCTCCCGTGAGGCGTGAAGGGGAGCAGAGGAGCAGCGGAGCAGAGGGGCAGAGGGGCAGAGGGGCGTGAAGGGGAGCAGCGGAGCAGCGGGGCGGAGGGGCAGAGGATTAGAGCCGATTTTCTATTTTTTATTTTCTATCTTTATTTTCTATTTCCTATTGTTTTAGATTGGCATTCTAATGTTTGCCATTTGCCATTGAATGATTCTCTTCAATAAACAATAGAAAATAAAAAAATAGAAAATAAAAAATGGAAAATCCTTCTCCCCTTCCCCTACCCCTCTGCTCCTCCGCTTCCCTCTCACCTCGGCACATCGATACTCGCGATCACTTCGTCAAGCACTTGATCGGGTGAGGTGCCTTCAATCTCAGCCTCGGACCGCAGCACTATGCGATGGCGCAGAACGGGCTTCGCGATCTCTTTCACGTCGTCGGGCGTTACGAAGCTGCGGCCTCGAATCGCGGCCAGCGCCTTTGAGCACAACAGCAGAGCGACCGCCGCGCGCGGACTCGCCCCCCATGAAACATTCACGGCGCTCCGAGTTCCGCGAACGATGGAAACGATGTAGCGCTGAACACCCTCTTCAACCGTTACGCCGCGCACCTGTGAGCGGCAGTTAAGCATCGCCGCCGCGTCGGGAATCGGATGGATGTCTACATCTTCAAGGCGGCGCGCGTTAAATCCCGCATTCCAATTCGCAACCACTCGCAGCTCCTCATCGGCGCTTGGGTAGTTGATGGTGATCTTCAGCATGAAGCGGTCCAGCTGAGCCTCAGGCAGTGGATATGTTCCTTCATATTCGATAGGGTTCTGTGTCGCCAGAACGGTGAAGAGCGGAGACAGCTTGTGCGCTTCGCCGTCGATGGTCACCTGACGCTCTTCCATCGCTTCGAGCAGCGCGGCCTGAGTTTTGGGAGGCGTGCGATTGATCTCATCGGCCAGCAGCAAGTCGGTGAAGATCGGCCCATGGCGCAGCGTGAACGTCGAAGTCGCCATGTTGAAAATGTTTGTGCCGGTGACGTCGGCCGGCATCAGATCGGGGGTGAACTGTATCCTCCCGAAGTGCGAGCCAATTGCTAATGACAGCACCTTAACCAACAGAGTCTTCGCCGTGCCGGGCACCCCCTCGATCAAGGCGTGGCCTTCGGTCAGCAAAGCAATCAGGACCTGTTCGACCACTTCATCCTGGCCAACGATGGCCTTCGCCACTTCGCCTTTCAGGTGGGCTATTACGGCGCTAACAGAATCAGACAAGCGCTTGACCTCCAATTCTCATTGAAAAAATGTGGATCTCCTGATCGGTCCTGTAGACGTCAACGCTCAGCGGCCCGTTGAACAGTCACAAAGAATAATCTCTTAAGCCCTTAGCTGCAACGCTAACCTGTCGATTTGTCTGCGCAGTCGGAATTGAGAATGTGCGATTCACTTCTGATAACGAGCCACAGTAACCAACTCCAGGCGTCGTGATTTCGTCTAGATCAGCCTCCCGGCGTTCTCACGTCGCTGTTGAGGTAGCGCCTCAACAAAACAATCTTAAATTGACAGAAAGAAAATTCTTGCGCTGATTAATAAAAGATGATAGAGTCCGGCCTGCTACAAGTGCGCATCCCCACTTGGGCTTTGCCGCCCCGTACAAACGCAGGATTTCCGATGGTCCTCCTCACGGATCGAGAGCAAATCAAAGAATGATAAAGTTCGGGACTTCCGGTTGGCGCGCCATTATCGCGGATGAGTTCACATTCGAGGCGGTCCGTCTCGTCACGCAAGCGATATCGGCTTGGATCTCGAAGCGCGCACCCGGTTCGCAGGTCATCGTCGGCTACGACACCAGATTCATGGCGGAAGACTTTGCAGCGCAAGGAGCGCGGATCGTCGCCGCCAACGGGCTTCGCCCGTTGTTGTGCGATCGAGCGACTCCAACGCCCGCAATTGCTTTCGCGGTTCGGTCGAGAGGAGCAAGCGGCGCCATTAACTTCACGGCCAGCCACAATCCGCCGAGATATTGCGGGATCAAGTTTTCGACCTCCGATGGTGCCCCTGCTTTGCCAGAGGTCACGAGTGCGATTGAGCAGAACATCAGGAACCTTGAAGACCAGGCGATCCCGCTCCCAACAGAGGATCAGCCGATCGAGAGCTTATCGCTGGTGAATGACTACGCAAGCGACCTCGCTGCCAAGATCGACCTTAGTGCGATCGCGAGCGCCGGTCTGCGGGTAGCTTACGATCCGCTTTGGGGCACGGGTCGCGGCTATCTCGACAAGTTGCTGACTGACGCGGGCTGCGACGTAGTTATGATTCACGATTACCGCGATGTCTATTTTGGCGGGCACAGTCCGGAGCCGGACGCAGAATATCTGCACGAGCTGCGGGACAAGGTGTTGAATGGCGGCTACCATCTGGGGGTATCGACGGACGGTGACTCTGATCGATTTGGTATCATCGATCGAAATGGTTCGTTTGTGACTGGTAGACCGCGTGGCTGCGCGCCGCGGAATCAAAGTCATCGAGACGCCCGTCGGTTTCAAATACATCGGGGCGCTAATAGACGATGACAAGGTTTCGATCGGGGGCGAAGAGAGCGCAGGACTTTCAATTCGAGGACACCTCCCGGAGAAGGACGGGATACTGGCTTGCCTCTTGGTTACCGAGATGGTCGCCAAGCGCAACGTGTCTCTCGGGGAGATGCTCGAACAAGTTTATTCCGAAGTAGGCAGAGTCGTGAATGGAAGAATAGGCGTCAATTTAACGCCGGAGTTGCAGCAGGGATTGGCTGTCAAGCTTGCCGCCGGCGCAGACCAATTCGGCGGGCGGAAAGTCGCATCGGTGAATCGACTTGATGGTGCGAAGTTCATTCTCCAAGATGGGTCCTGGATTTTGATGCGTCCATCAGGAACCGAGCCGCTAGTTCGCATTTACGCAGAAGCTTCTAACGAGCAAGAATTGGAGGTGCTACTTGAGTCAGGCCGCAAATACATTTTGGGATGATAGAGTCGAGAGGGTTGGCGCAGCCGTAAGGGTGAGCCCGGTAGCCAAACGAAGGGTCCGCGCTCGCCGTCTCGTAGACGCGATAATCTTAACGATAGTTCTGGCGGCAGCAGCCACTTGCGTTTCAGTCTACACTCGGGCTCGCGCGGAGTTGGACGGCGCGCTGGTCAAGCATGTGGCGGCGGGTGAGAAGGTGGAAGACCTGACGATCAGGGTTCAGAAGCTCGAGCGGGACGTCAAACAACTGCGCACCGACTCGAGGGTGATCGAGTTATTCGCCCGGCAGAAGTTCGGCTTTGTTCGTTCGGGCGACGTGGTGATCAAGGTATCGCAGGATCAGACTGGGGCGGCGACAGGCACAACAGCAGCACGACCGGTGCTTATGACAAACTTGACGCCCCGATTATGCGAGGTCTATACTGACGCTTCGAATTAAGCTTCAAAAAGTTGCGCGGGGTGGAGCAGTCTGGTAGCTCGTTGGGCTCATAACCCAAAGGTCGCGGGTTCAAATCCCGCCCCCGCAACCAAGATCAGCCGCCGCAAGGCGGCTTTTCTATTGGGCTTATGAGTCATCTTAGCTGTCACTCAGTTAATTCGCTCTTTCGATTTGGGCACAATTTGGGCACAGCTCAATTCTCGAGCCATAACTTCAGTGGCTAACTCTGCGACCTTCTCTGGTAGATGCACGTAAATATCAGAGGTCGTCGAGATCCTCGCGTGCCCGAGCAGTTCTTGAGCCAGCTTCAGGTCGCCAGTCATTGCGTGAACGATGCTTCCTGCGGAGTGCCTGAACAAATGGAAGCCATGCGTCCTGGACCCAGGGACGATGCCAGCTTGCTTCATAGCTGGATAGAGTACCTTCTTTCGAAGGTAGTTCGGGTCCAAGGGGCTGCCGTCACGCTTGCAGAACACGAAATCAGATGAATTCGTGAACTCAGATTGCTCGCGGTGCGACAGTAGGACATCGACCAAGGACTCGGGCAAGTGAATGGTCCGCGCACTGGCCTCCGTCTTCGGCTTCATGAGCTGGTCCCGCCATAGGCTGTGGGTCACGAACAATTTCCGATCCAGCAAGTCGACGTTGGCCCAGCGAAGTCCCAACACTTCACCCAGCCTCAGCCCAGTAATCGCTGCTGTCAGGAATAGCGCCCGGTACTCTTCCTTAGCGTGATCGATGATCTTGCGAAGCTGAGGTGGCGTTAGCGCTGGCTTCTTCTTTGCCGCACCCTGAGGGCGGTGAAGCTTCCGCCTTACTGGACTGACATCAACCAGATCGTATTCGCTGGCGACTTCAAACATCACCCGCAAGAGCGCGTAGAGGTTCAGCCGATATTTCGCTGATAGCCCACGCCGCACTCTGCTGAAGAACAGGGTAATCGCCATCGTTGTCACTTGATCCAGTCTGTTCGCTCCAAACTCAGGCAGTAGGTACCGCGTGAGCATTGACCGGTAGCTATACGCTGTTGAGGGTTTGACCTTTCGATTCTCAAGATAGGTCTGCCACAGACCAGCCGTGAACATAGCAAACGTGACTCCCCTGCCCTCATCCTTTGCGTTATTCGCAACGTTCGCCGAGTTCACTTTTTCTGACAGCACCATGAGCGCTTCCTTCTGTGACTTACACTCCGGAAGCGCCTCCCGCTTCTGTTTCCACCCTTGCTTCGAATTCTCGTCGCGAACCCGATATCGAATGGTCCAAACCGAGCCGTCTTTTCGCTTCTGCAGCACGGCCGTCCCGCGCTGAACACTTCTGTAACGAGCCATTGTTTTCCTCCTTCTAAATGGCTCGTCTCTTGCCTTCAGCCTCAGTGTAGGTTTGACCATGTTTCCTGTCAATTTGCGACGCGACCTCGTGCGTTGACAGCCAAGATTGAAACGCGGGCGAGTCTGGATTGAACCGGATGTACTTACCGAGCTTGATGTGTGGAATCGTTTCAGGGCCGTTCGCTTGTGTTCGGTCGTAGACCCAGCCGATTGGCACGCCAAGGTACTCCGCCAATTCTTCGGGCTTCCAGAATTTGCTTCTCACCTTTGTGGTTCGATGCTCGTTCACGTTTTCGATCGACCCAAAGTTATAGACACTCGTATCAACTCGGCCGCTTCCTCGACACATAACATGCGGCCATCGATAAAGCGGTAACACGATGAATTCTATGATCTTGCATCACGCTCCGGTGTCCTCGCTTGAGGAGAGCCCGCGGGGAGACATTCGTGGGAGATTCAACAGCGTGTGTTTCGGAATAACGCCATCTGACACTTCCCTGTCGGCTATGTCTGGCCGATCGTGATTGCCGACCGCGACAAAGAAATCGTCAGGGTCTAAGAAGATTGCGGCACGTTCCCACTCCTCTTGTTTGAGGCTGTCGATCCCTGCAAAGTAGAACAGGTGGCGTGGCGCCTGGTAGCAAACGGTTTGCCGCATAAGACTCACAATTCGCTTGATGCTTTGAGCGAATGTCAGCACCTTGAAGTCTTCGACATAGCGATAAGCCTCAAGAGCCAGCCTGCTATAGTGTTTGACTTTCGTTCGTCCAAAGAAGCTTGCTTGTTCGGTGCCGGCATCGTACTCAAGGGCCAGGTCGATCTCGTCGTCTGTACCGGGTTGACGCCCGTTTCTTCGTATCCTGGTGAGGGCATCCGGTTTCGTGCGGTGCCTGGCTAGCAGCGAAAGAATTATGTCCGAATTCGAGCCGAGCCTTTGGTTATACTGCTCTAGCTCTCGCTCGCTAAAAAAGAACAACGTCGTGATATTTTCTGACTGACCTAGCTCCTCAAAATAGAATCTGAGATCATTTGTCGCTGTGAAATGCTGAATCTTTCGGGGTAGCTGTGTTGGGATAGTGATATCGCTTTCTTTGAGGCTTGAATGCTCAACCAGCGCAAGCTTACCTTGACTGGAAAGTCGGTACAGTGCTGCCTCTGTGGAGCTAAGTCTTCTCACCGCAATAAAACTTGCGGTCGAAAGCTTCCGCAGACGTTTGCATACTGCGTTTGTACTCTTTCCAGAAAAGAAATTGCGCTGGATCTGTCCTGTGCTCAGCCATCCCGCAGCATTGAGTTTCTGAAACAGCTTTAGATCACGCTCAGTGAGTCGTACGACTCTCTTCGTACCCTGTTTCGTCCTATCCATAACGTCGCTCCAGTTTAAATGAGCTTTGTAGTAACGCCGCAGTGCATACAACGCGCCACTTTTGGCACTCTATGGCAGATTGGGCAGGGATGCAGCAGGTGACCGGGATACGTGAACCCACATTGGCATTGCCACATCCCGACCAGCGGTGTTTGTTGGCGGCAATGGACGCAAACGAGGGCCGGCCTCACCGCCTGGCACAAAACGCGTACATAACGCACCAGCCGAGCGAGTCCCCAGATCAATAAGAAAGGAGACGCCAGGATATATGCCAAGACATTCAGCCATAATTGTAGATTCTTCATCACTTTTGAACGTCTACATCTTTCTTCTTGGCGTACTCCTCCTCCAGGATTCGCGCGAGTCTCTTGCTACCTTCGCTCTTCTTGGTCTTGCGGGACTCAGCTGAACCGGCATCACGGCGCTGCGGCCGGATCAACTGATTCAGACGCTCTCGCCGCTCGGCAATCATCTTGACGATCTCTGCTTTCGGGATCCCCTGTCCTATAGTTTCCGTCTTCATAAACGCATTAAAAACCTCCCGGCTACAACCAGCAATCTCGTGCGGCAGTGGCACCTGGGGTGTCGTAATTTGCACCGCCTCACCGAGATGAGCTTTTAGCCAGCAATACGCGAGTCGGTCGGGTAGTTTAGGGATCTCATTGAGCCTTGCTTGCAGCTCCTGGGGCTCGGTCAGGTATTTGGTTTCCTCGAACGGGTTGTATTTTGGTTTTGGCTGGTTGCCTTTCAAATGTATCGCTGGCGCGATCAGGCCCGCATCGCGAAGTGTCGAGCGCAACAAGACCATCCATCTGACGTTGGCCAGAATTGAGTTAAGAACATCCTGATCGTGCACTGCGGAGGTCAGCGATTGCGTGAGCAAGCAAAAGAACGATCCAAAGGAGCGTGCCATCGTTAGCAAATCAACCATGTGGTTGCGATTCGCGGGCGATCGATACAAGTTCTGCGCTTCATCAAAAAACCATAAGTACTTTCGACCAGGATTGCCCCGGCGAAAGACACTTTGCTTGATGTCGCTGAGGATAAGTCCCTGAAGAAGTTCTGACACTCCCCGGTTGATACTTGGGCCGGCGGTGTTGATTAAAACAATCGCGCCCTGATCTTGTAACATTGTAAAATCCGGCGCAGAGTGGGCAGAGAGGCTGAGCCGCACGCCTTCAGACATAAGCAGTGCGTCAATACGCTGGCGCAATGCGAGAAGTGTAGATTTGCTTTCCCCATCGAAGCGATTCAAGAAGTAGTCCCGTAGCTGGGGACTCTTGGACTGTTCTACCAGTGAGGTCAGAAGCCAGGAATCGACGCATATCCGTTCGAAGAATGAAATCGGCAAGTCATATTCCGCCAGCAGCAAGAGAGCGTACTTGAGGATCATCTTCATTCGGACTGATACTTCGGACAATCCGGAGAATTGCTCGCTGATGGTGTCAATACGGTTAGCAACCATAACTTCATCGGGGAGATAGTCTCGGCGCGCTAGTATGTTGTAAGGCGCGATTACCTCAGTATTGGCGAGGTCTATAATTGCGATCTTTCGCTTGAGCCGGTCTCGCTCCCCTGGTTGCAGACGGTACAGGCAGGCATACAAGTATTGAACAAGCTTATGGAATAGTTCGTTCTTCGGATCTAAGGCTCCGAAGGAGAGATTCTCTAACAGCGCCGGGTCTTCAAGTAAAGCCAAGATCAGCGAGATGCTTTCGTAGCTTTTGCCGGCGCCACTGGCACCCAGAATAAGACTATGGGCAGCCACCTTATCGAGAGGCAGCGCTACTTTCTGCCCCCATCGCGTCGTACCAAATGAAATGGTCTGGTTCGATTCGCTGACAAGGTGAGCCAACTCGCCCGATAGCTCATCGCGGTGTCGGTGCGTGGCTTGACGCCACTGATCGAGGGTCTCCGTAGTGGCGCGATTCAGTCTTCGCCGGAAGATTCTTTGTATGAACTGGATGCCACGCATTGCTCAACTTCACTTTTCGGCTCAGCCTGAACTGGGAGCAAAGGCTTTCGTTCGTTTGTCTGTAGCTCGTTTCGCTGATTCCTGAAATTCGTAAGTTGCCGACGCACATGCAGGAATGAAATAGCCATCAGTCCAAACAGAACAAGCAAGAACACCAGCCTACTATAAGTAGACCCACAGATGGGGCTGAGCATAGCCACCAGAGTGACGAATAGGTAACAGAAAAAGAATGGCCCAACCAGAAGCCCGAGGATCATAACGATAAAGTGCCGGGGAAGTCTGGTGCTGAAAATCGAAATCATCGCCGCGGCAATAATAAGCAGCGCGGCGACTGGGCCAACGACCGGCCACACGTTCACGCCGGACGCCAGGAGCAGGCCAAGCACCATCACAACTAATAAAACGACCCGAGAGCTTTGGTTCTTGACGCTCATTCTTAGCAGTTCCTGAATCGGGCTAACGCAGTAATATTAGCCGCTAGTTCTGTGGGCAGTATGGCTGAAAGGTGACGCGGTTCGGGCTGGTAAACAATTTCCGCCATACCTCGACAAGCCGATCAGGCCGCTGTTGGTCGCGATTGCTCGTCAAACGCCGGGTAACACCATCGCTGGCTTTGGTTACCCCAACTGTCTCCGCAATGCCGCTGATCACAACAGCGATGCCGTCGTTGTTGATGGGCGCAGGCAACGCTTGATTCACGCTGGTACCGCCATCAAGCGCCCTCTTGATCTGTAAGTTTATGTTTTCCTCCAGGTCGGTTTGCACTAGCACAAAGCAGTTCGAATTATCATCGCAGCCGGCTGCCCGAAGTTCGTCGGCCGCTCGCTTGAGGGCAAGGTAGATCGGTGACGCCTTGGTCCTGCCCACGTTCTCACATTTCTTCTTGAGATCATCGAGCAGTTCTTCGCGGCGATCCACGGCAGCGGTGCGCCCTTCCAGCGCTCGCCGGTTCACAGGGACTTCATACCTCGCAACTACTATCGGCTCGCTGGCGCTTGAGGCATCCCCTGTCCCAATGACCGTCAGTGTAGCGCCTCTTCCGAGATAAGGAGATTGCAAGGCGCGCCTGGCCGCCGACACTACGCAGTCGCAGCCCGTGGCAATCGACTCAGACCGGTCCCACACCTCAACGCTGTGAGCGGCGTGCGTTTTTCCGCCGACCCTCCAACGCCAGAATCCAAATCCAATCGTTACCGCCCCGATCAATACGGCGGCAGCTATCTTTTGCTTATTCATATTTGTTCTTCCTTCCGGCACCAAGCACGCGGCCCCGGTTATAAGCGATTCCGGCCAGGTAACCATCCCTGGCTGCTTTGAACGCAGTCGCTTCAAGTTCATCGATATGCACATTCCGAATGGCACGCTCCCCAACGTAATCGATATGACCATTTATCGCTTCGTTCAGAGCCTTCAGTCGCTCTTTCCATCGCTCTAGCTTCTTCCCAGAAGCGTCGAGCGCGGCTTTAGCTTTTTCTGCGACCGAATTGCGCAGCCCCCATTCGCCCATCGCCGCTCTATGCCTCGTGGCGACGCCTTCGAGCGCCAGTACAATGCCGAGCTCCAGCACGGTCATTCCGATCGCGAATACGATATCTCCGACTTTCTTCGCCGCGCCGATTCGCAGCGCACCGAGCGCAAGGCTAACCAATATTCCAGCACTCAGGCCGATCCAGTTAGTGATAGTGCGATGTCCGGCAGAATCAGCATCCCCCAGAATCATCAGCGCGATCAGAAGGCCCAGGAAGAGCCCGCACGCGAGGGACAGCGCCCAAGAAATGAAATCGTCATCCATTACGAAAACCGTGTCGTGCAAGGTCGGCGAAACTGTAATCATCGTTCCCACAACAGCAGCAGTCACAAATATGGTTGACGGCTTCCGTGGTTGCGGTCCTGGATAAGCTCGCGCCACCTCTTCTTCACGATCGGCAATATCCGCTTCAGCAAACTTCGCTGCTTGTTCTACATCGGCGCGATCTGTCAGATTCTTTCTGTATTCCGAATCGAGCATCTCGTCGTGAGTATGCTTAGTGGGGTCAAAGGCGTCGCGATGCGCGTCGCGAGCCATCGCCCGCGCATGATCTTCAAGTGCTTCTTGGTCTCCGGTGTGCGGCGTTAAAGCGCCGCTGTTCATTGCCCGCTCATAACCATGCTTGAAGAGATCCCTCTGCATCATAAGGATCACACCGGGTACCTCCAGCGCTGATTGATCCTTGGATTCCCTAACGTGGGAGCGTCCGTTCGGTCCCGTCAGTTCGCTCCCCGAGGATCTTCCGGCCCGAGATGCTTTCTCAACTGTACCGTTTTCCTTCATGACAACCCTCCATCGACGAGTCCGTGCGTTCCTAGCTCATGCGTTTGCGTGCTCGAAACGAAGGGCTCAGTTTCGCGAATCTCCTCGAATGCGCCCTCTTCCGCAACTTCGTAGTCCTCCAGATCCAAGATTACCCACCCATCGTCTTGGGCCTTCGACAATACTTCAAACTCGCTTTTCAACAGGCTCTTTCTCATGTTCGAATCCCTCTCCGCTCGGGTTGCTTGCAGATAAGGAATAGGAGGTTCTCTGATGTCGCGATCCACCCTGGAAACGCGCAACCGATTGCTTCCCTGATATCTCAGCTTTGAACAGACGAATTCTACCATGCCTTCAAGTCTTTTCAATGGAATGAGTTACAAAAACCATCCGCGAAAATCGCTCAACTACGAAATGGGGTTGTGGTCAAACAGGTTAAGACTCTTAGTAGCGCGGCAATCTTTTGTAAGGATTGGTAAACGATAAACTCGTAAGATTTGCAACCCCTCTAGATTAGAATATGCAGACGAGAGTCGCTCTGCGAGGTTTCTCGCCATCGCGCCATCATGGGGGGTGTAAAGTTTTCTGCTGATTGTGTCGCGCGTTAACGAAATATCACAGGGGTTTGGTGCAAGCTCTCGAAAGGTTGTACGCAATAACACGGTCCTGACGACATCCTAAAGACACTTGCGGTCTTCAAGCCCAGGCCCAGCAATCGTTGGCGTGCCTACAACCCCTCTTTAGCCTCGGCAGTTTTATATGCGGCAGACCACAAAACAAATGCTGCCACGCTCGTTAGAAAGGTCGTCTGCGGCCTTAAGGGCGACGCAATAATCTAGCGCGAAATCCTGATCTCGTGCTCACCGTTAAGGTAGTAACCAGAATGGCCATCGCTCACTAGAATGTGGTTCTTCGCGGACGCGAGTTCGAAGAGTTCTCTCGGTAACGACTTTTGCAGACTTCTTCTCAAGTTGTACATATCCTGTCTAATATCATCCTCGGAAACGCTGAGGCCAAACTTGGTCATGATATCAATAATCTCACCAATGGTAATGGCATGAGGGTGCTCAGCAAGAGGATATGTATATACCGCTAGCGCCAAGAGCACTATGAACTGTCTTTTCGCACTCACGAGTTGACTCGTCCGACGTGGAGGGAATCTGAATAGAGTCCCGGACGGTGACGGTAAGTGCGGTTCCCAAGTGTCGGGATTGTAGACATGAAACCTGAACGTTACTTCTCCCGTAACTGAATCGTTCAAAATACCGGCCACTATATGGTCAAACTCATCAGCAGTATCGGCGGGCTTAGCTAGGCCCATAACCTCGAATATGAGTGTAAAGTCAATGATAGATCTCACAAAATCATTCTGCGATTCGTGGAGTTGATACAAAGCCTTGTGAGACTTCAGCCTGCTGCTGTGGGCAAAGAGCTCCAAGCCCAACACGCGAAACAGTACAGGCACTAATCGCTCGGTAAGAGCGCTCTTGTCTCGAAGTAAATCGATTAACAACTCTAGAGTGGGGTCGCCCACTTCCTCCTTCATGCTCTTGTTGTCTGTCTTAAAGTATTTTGGTAAATAGCCCACGGCAGGTTTGTAAGAACGGATTTCATCGATATAACGGTTAAATCGCGGGTGAGTCCAGAAAAGTGTCATTACGACCACAGGCACGTCTGGCGATGTCGCGCTGTCTGACTTCCTATCTCGTATTTCATGAATGAACCGCAAACCACTCGGTCGCTTTATTTGCTCGCATCGTTCGAATAAAGGGAAGTCTGAGAGTGATTGGGGCCTTGGATCGGCGTTAGTTAGCTTCGGGTCGAACAAGAATAAGTCCGAGATGACCAAGTCGAACCGCGCCTGACGAACGACCTCAAGCGCGTCCTCTATTCTTTGAACGATGACGACCGACGCTTTGTTAAGCACCTCACTCAAGTCTTTCGGCTCATAGCGGCTCAAGTCTGAAAACCGGGCGATGCCCCTTTGCTGAAGAAAGTCCAAAGCGTCTGGTCTGCTCTTTTTCGAAGTTCGCGCAGTGCCCTTCAGCTCCGAAAGATCGGGCAATGCTGGAATTTCGATATTAGGCGAACCCACAAATCCCCGACGAACGGGAGAGCATAGTATGATCTCTCTCGCCTCATCTGTGCTATCCTCCAGCAAGAGTAGCTTGTGATTGTTCGCTGTCATTTTTCGTTCTTTGCCTTAACAGTCTCAGTTTCTTAGCATAAATGTAATCGCTCTTTTATATTCCACATTCGCCAAAGTCAAGCATTTTGAGTTAGTCTTGGTAACATTCCAAACTTGCGGAGGCCGAAACGTTTTCATCGCCTCTAGAAGTAAATTATAACCAACATGTAACTCCCCACAGATAGATACTCACAGAAATTCATCGTGGATCGTTGAGCACTAACTTTTCCGAGTGGTTTCTCGGCTGCTTTCTAAGAAAGTCTATACTCAACTTTCTTCTATTGTTGTCCTCAAGAGGCATTTAGCCCAGAGTTTCTTAGTATTCCCCCTTTGCAAATCAATTCTAGTAAACACGTCATTCGCACTCTCAACAAGACCCCAAACAATTAGAAAAAGAAAGCTCCGCCACTGGCCAATGGCAGAGCTTTACTATGCTTTTCTCAGAGAGAAAACGAATTCATTTCTAATTCCTCCTCGAAGTAACTACGGTAGTCGTCGGGTGGAAAGCAATCCCACAAAGGAGTCCGGTAATATGGCAACTGCCACTCCACCTTGATGTTGCTGCCCACCTCACTGATCTCAGCCCATGTGCCGCTTTCGATCGGCATTCGATTATGAGTTGACCAAATTGTACAGACCAAGACTACACGTTGGCCTACTTCCATAGACACCGCTCTTTGGAATCTATGAAACCAGATCGGACCCTCATCGTGCGAACCCCGGCAGTCAGCCCGGTCCTCGTGCGTGAGCTTGAACGCTAGTTGTTGTGGGACAGACTTGCGTCGACGGTTTCCTTTGCTTGTTCGGTGCTTTATTGTCGACCGCGGTTCCTGCTCTCCGTGAGTCAGAGTTATTTGCGGGGAGACTTGGCAGGACGACGACCGTTTCGTTCCTGGTTTGTTTGTCGCAGCTGTGTCGATCTCCCCGCATTCTGGAAAGGCCTTGTGGATTGCTTTGTGTATCCCGACAGCCCAGTAGTGGTCCTGGTGCGTTGAATCTTTGTCGAGAAACAGCGAGGCACGGTTGTAGAGCTCAAGTAGCGGCGCTGGAATTACCGACGCCTCATCGCGGCGTATCGGTAATCTCACAATGTCTTGCTTTCGAAGTGCCATAACACCTCCAAAAAGAATTTGGTCAAGAAAGCCCCAAGGGATCGCAAGGACGCACGTGTCCCTACGGCAGAACTACATTTACCTGGTTGTGGGACCCTGACTCGTTTTACAGCGAGACGAGTATAGTTTGGATTTCTTCTGTGGATAGTTGATCGGGTTGGACGCTGTCTGGAAGGGAAATAGCCTTTACCCAAAGCCTGCGGCCGAGCCGCTGCAGGCAATCATCGGTAGCAGCCCTGCCGGCGTCGTCGCCGTCGAACAACAGCACTACCTTTTTGAAGTGATTGCAGATGAGCTCCTCTTGTTCTTTCGAAAGCGACGAACCCAGAAGCGATATACCCAGGTAGCCAGCCTGCTTGACTTTGAAGCAGCCGAAGAAGCCTTCGAGGATCACCACCGGGTCCATGGGCGCGAAGTCATTGAGTACCCGGTGAAGATTGAACAAGAGTTGCGATTTATAGAAACCCTTCTCGCGCGAGGGAAACAGGTACCTCGGCTCAGAGTCAACGAGGCTGCGACCTGCATACCCGACGAGTTCGCCTTGTTCATTGTGAAGCGGAATGACGAACCGCCCGGAGAATGTGCCTTTTGAAACGCACAGTCCCGCACCGAAACATTCCAGCGTTTCTACGCTCAGTCCCCTGCTCGGTCCGTACTGGTGCGACGAGTCAACCCGAAGTTTGAACGGCAACACAGGGTTGATAACAGCATCGGCTGTCACTTCCTCTACTGCTTCCTCTGAGGTAACCGCCGGAGCGTTGTCACTCTCCCCTACTGCGAACCAACTCTGAAGCTTCAGTGCAGCCTCACGGATGCTGCAACGTTCCATCGCTGCAACGAAGTCCAAGACGTTGCCTTTAGCTTTGCAGGAGAAACATTGGAAAGCGTTCTTGCTGAGGTTGATGTGAAAAGTCCGCTCCCCTTCCCCCTTGTGAATCGGACATTGGCCCCGCAATTCATCCTTGCTCTTTCGCAGATCTCTGAGACCGTACTGGTCAACGAGCATCTGCATTGACACTTTTGCCTTGACCATGTGGAAATCGACCCACTCGTTTTCCATAGTGATTCCTCCTTTTTTGATTTCGAGACTGGTCCGTCGATTTGTAGGACCTGTTCGCTTGTCTTTTCAGGATAGAGGATGGAGGGATTTTGGGCAAATTTTCAGTAGGTGATGCTACAATGAAAGACAAGGCTCCTGGACTCTTCCCTATTGCTAACCAGTGTCTGTCGCTAGGGCACGGGCACTGGGTAAAGCTTTCGCCCAAGAGTTATTGCTATAGGAGGTTTGGTCTGCTTTATGCCCTAGAAGCAAACAAGCTGTGAGGAGTATCCGGGAGCCTCTAAACGACTGCTCGCCGACTCAAAAGGAGGTTGGGTCGTGCAGGAGTTTTGAGGCTCTGCGTCAAGGCTATCCACAGCCTTGTTGTAAGCTCAGTGTGGTATAATACAGACAATACTTTCAGGTTTCGCTCTTCCCGACAATCGAACCGCACCGTGTATAAAGAGTGCGTGAAACCTAAGTATCGATCCTCGAAATTCCCAAACAAGGTCTGTCGAAATTCACTTCAAATCTGTGTCGTATCTCCTGACATAGCCGTGTCGTTTCTTCGGGCATTTGTGTGTCTAATCTTCTGGCAAAAGTGTGTCGTATCTCCTGGCATAGCCGTGTCGTTTCTTCGGGCAGAATATCCAGTTAATTCAATAGATTTAGGACAAATCCGAAAATAGATAGTTGTATTAATTTATTTAGAGCAACAACAATTACCTTCGCTAATATTGAAGGTCATCGAGAGTAGGGGAAATGTTGTTGTTTAAGAATCATTATCACCGTGGAACTAATCCCATTAAAACCGGAACAGCACCAGGTAGTTCTTGTCCCAAAGGCAACAACAGATCTCCCATTCTTTTACCATACCAAGAAGAAATCGCTGTTGGCGCGAAACATCACCTACGAGGGGATCGATACCTATGGTCGGCCAATTAAATGGAAAACGATTCCCAACCGCGACCCGGAAATCGGGGTGCCCGGAATCGATGCCCATGATGCCTGGATGAAACTCGTCAAGCCGGCCATTGATCTTCGACTCGACCTGTATGATGAGTCAACTTATCTTGTTCCTCTGGGCGGCTGCCGTGAGAGCCTCCGCATGGTCGGCTGGGGAGAGGGGGGATTCCAGGCTCGTCGTTTGCTGCGCGCCTTAAACCAAATAGGAAACACAAACATCGTTGCCGACATCTGGATACCAACCACGGAAACACATCATGACGGCCAACCACTCTTTCAACCGATCAAAGCTTCATTTACCAAGATGAGTATATACGCGATCGGTAGCACGCACTTGACCACACTGCAGTTGCAGGAAGGACGGTTTGACTTCGATTTCAAACTTGATGACACGATCTACGTTCAGCTTCACCCAGTCGAAGCTCAGATTCAAAAAAGTCAACCACAGCGTTACATTGATAACCAATATCTCTTCTCAGTTGGCCCTGCTGCCCAACGTTGTTATGAGCTGCTTGCTGCAAAGATCTACGGCGTTGTTAAGAACAACGGCCACTACTGCGAGGTGCGATACTCCTGGTACATCAAACATCACCATACGCTGAAGCGTCACCACGAACGACGAAGAGTCGTTCAGCAAATCAAAGAAGTAATTCGCGATCATCTTCGCTCGCGCTATTTGATTAAAGTGGAATTCAACGCTGTAACCGAGCCGGGCCAAGAAATAGATTGGGTTATCCGTTTTTACCCCGGTGAGGAAGCGCGTGCTTCGATCAACCGAGTTTTGAAACACACACCCAACCACAAGGGCGTAACGCCAGCGAGGCGAAAAGAACAAGAAACCATCACCGCTCAAATTTATGATAAACCGACAAAAACCGAATCAGTACCCGGCTTTGATTTGACGCTGTTATCCGAACTCACCAAGCGCGGTATCACTAAAAGGGTAGCAACTAAACTCTTTTCGGAGTCCATTCCCGATCAATCCGTAATGGACCAACTTGAATGGGCCGACTACATAGTCTCACAGGGTAACATCAAGAACCCGCCCGGCCTCTACGTGACTTTTGTCCGGGACAATGTTATTCCGCCAGAGTGGTTTGAGACCAACCGAGTAAGAAAGGAGAAGTACGAACGCCTATCACTAATCAAAACAAAAGAACAAGAAGAAGAGGCACAGAGACTGGCATACGAAAACTACCGCCGACAACAAATTGATCAGTACATTGCGGACAATCCCATCCGATATCAGGAGAGCTATAACGCCAAGAACCAGGAAGCCCTCGTCAAATACCCTGGACTCTCGCAGTGGAAGCCCGAACTTGCCGAAAGGTTCATTAGTTCCCTGGCGCACGCCGCGATTGCGGGCGACGTTGACGTTGATACATTCGAATACTTTCGCTCGAAAAATCAGATCGCCGGTCTACTGCCTGCGCCGCGCAATGAATCCTCAGGGCCGGAGACGCCGCCCAGCGACACCACAGAAACGCAATATCTCGTCGTTTGACAAAGCTACCACTCTAAGAAGGTGGTACATAAACTAGTGCATACAAGGTATGTCTAACTCGCTGCATCAAATGCCCCACAAACACTGGCTCCCGCTGCCTTGCTCACCGCAGGCTCCAATCCTTTTCCGCGTCTCGGCTATCGCCGACCGGCCTAGCGGCCTGGCGCGGCTCCGCTGACCGCTACGGGGTCTCTGCGCTATCGCTTGCCCTTCGCTATCGCTCCGGGCCGACCCAAAACGATTGGAGCCTGCACTGAATCTATCGGCAGCGGGAAGCGGATCAGATCAAAACGCACAACCATTAACAAAACATCTATGTCTAAGCCCCAAGAACGTCTACGCAAATTTAGCCGTGACCCCCGGGCAGCAACCCGACTGTCACGCCGTCGCCTAACGCATACAAGTCTGACCACCATCGAGACAATCGAGCGCTATCGCCTGATACCAACTTCGCTGCTCATCAAGCTGGTGGGAGGAAACCCGCGCAATGTCTACCGTCATTTGCAGGTCCTTTACCACCGCGGCTTGGTCAACCGCCTTTGCTTCTTCGGGCTAAGCGGAAGGCCGGGGGAGTTCAATTACTTTCTGGACAACCCAACAGCCCTGGAACTATTGGCTGACCTTAGTGATATCGATCCAACTGCTCTGGATGTCGAAACAGTCAAGCGCAATCGAGAGAAGTGGTCAGGACCGCATGACGATGATCCGACCGCACCATCGGCGCTAGGGGAGTGGGAAGCCGGCCAAGATCAGGCCAGTGAAGGCCAGCGTTATTTTTTGCGTCACGAACTAATGATCAGCCGCTTCCACGGCGCGCTTGAGCTGGCTTGCAGAGCTTCAGCCGGTCGCGTCGCGCTCATCGACTGGCGCCAGGGACCCGCACTCTGGAATCGGGTGGAGGCCAATAGAATTGCACGCGAGGCTGGCCAGTGGACAGAGACCGATTCGACAGAGCACATTGCGCACCGGCCCGACGCCCTTTTCAGTCTTCAACGTAGTGATGAAGCCGAAGCCCGACACTACCTCTACGAGGCAGACAGAAAGACCTCAAACAGCACCAGGCTAATCAAGAAACTGCGGGGTCACTTTCTGTTTGTTGTGAAGTACAAGAGGCAATTAGAAGCGTACGGACTCAACCGTATCCGAGCCGTCTTGATAGAGACACTGGACACCAGATGGGCGGAGGTATTGCGACAGGCCGCAAGAGACCCAGCGGTGAGCGGTCGGAAGCCGACAGCTCTGTTCTGGTTTACGTCATCGGAGTTTTTTGCCAAACCAAGCAAGAAGGAACAAAAACGACAGGTGCCGTACTTCCTGGAGAATCCGCAGATTATGTTTAATAAGCTGTGGTTGACGCCTCTCAACGAGGTAGGGGACTCCCCACGCTCATTGCTCGATTAGTAACCTTAAGACTATGCGTTGTGATAAACACGGTGTCCGTCTACGCCAGGTGCGCGAGCATGGTAAACTCATTTCTCGCTGCCCGTACTCACACAAGCCGCACTTCGACGCGGACATACCTTCCAAACGCCACTGCAACAACTGTGGAGCGAATTATCCGAATAATGCCTATCATCGGTGCTAAACAGGCCATCAAGCGCGCGTCCGGCCCTGAAACGGGGCACCGGCATTCACTCCACACTCGCAGGAATTAAGAAGTTCTGGAATGCGCCGTCGCAAACTGCAAGTAGTTTCCAACAAGGGTTGCCCTACATTGCTAGGTTCAGTGGTACTATTATATTCTTCCATTTGCTTAAGTTTTGAGTACAGCGTTACTAGATAACTTAGATCCCTTATGACTGAGCACCTACTCATGACTTTGAAAGATGTTGAAACTCTTCGCGATCACTGGCAAAGGTTTATTAGGCTTGCAATAAGAGGTCGATTTGTTGAACCAGTGAGTATGGTGAATAGTGGCTATTTGCACACACTTAATGCCAGTTTCGATGGCCTGTTTTTGAGAGAGCAACAGTCGGACTCTTTGCTCACTGCTAACCATCCGATGACGTTTGGCACGATCCAGCCGTGCATTAGAACTGAAGACAAATTATCTATTAAACACAGTGCACTGCACCTTGGACTATTTGAGATTTGCGGATTTAGTATGCTCGATTTCCCACAAGCTACGGCACAATACATGGCGAAGAAGACAATAGAGGAATTCCTTATCTTCTATGTCGACTATCTCAAGCTAGACCTGAAACGATTGCGCGTATATTACTTTGGAGGCGGGTGCCTAAGAGATATCACAAACGGTCGAATACGTAGCGATGATTATGTTGAGCCCGACAACTTTTCTGTAGAGATATGGAAGAGTTTTGGCTTGAAGAGCAACCAACTCATAGCTGAATTCACCAATGAAACCTTCTTACTGCATATGGGTAATCCTATCCGGGAGCACCACTCAGGCTACAGGAATGACATCTTCATAAAACTGGAAAATGCCGATTTTGAAATCGGGACCCTGAACTTTATTTCTCATCAAACGGTAATAGAACAGGGAGAGATTATAGGCATCAAGCCGCTGCCTTTTTATTTAAGGGAAATGGCGATAGGACAAGAACGGTTCTTGGCTGCGGCCGCGGGTGAGACAAATCTATATAATCTGCCTCACATATATCCTTTGCTCGACGCGGCTTCGAAGAAAACAAGAACTAAGACAGAAGCTATGACTTATGCGGATGCGTTGAGAGTAGTACACTACTTGTACTCTGATGGCTGGTCATATGAAACACTTCGCGGAAGAGCATACAGAGAGCACAGACACGAACTCAACAAGTTTATGGACATAATCGAGGGTCTCGGAAATCACTTGACCGCAAAGGAACAACTCGAAATCCTCAAATTGAATGCTGACTTGCAACCCTGGTACCCCAAGCTGAAAGTGGGCATAGAAACCACGGCCGCAGGAATCGAAACATATAAGGAAAGAAAGCACGACTAGAATTGCGCAATCTAAGCAAACCTCCATCCTGCGAGATAGTCACAGTTCAGACTCACGATTCAGCCCCTTGAATTGGTTGAAATGTGAATTGACCTATCAACAGAGATTGATATCCTTGGGGTCCAAAGCCCGTTGCGCTACCCGCCATTATTGTTTCAATTAACGTTATTCTTCCTTTGTGGTATGAATATGATTGATGCAGGCGCCTCTCGTTATTAATGTGCAAGCGATGAGTTTAAACACCCTATTTCAAAACCTAGGTGAGCGAGAAGCTGCTACAGCCCCATTTGTTGGGGGTAAATTTGTATCACTGTGTCGTCTCTTTGAGGCAGGAGTTAGCGTTCCGCCAGCAATCTGTCTTACGACCGAAGCATTCTCCATAATGACTGATAAGATCGGCTCTGCCCCCCTTGTGGTGAATCTCATAGATTCTCAGTATGGTGAAAGATATGGCGAGTCGGTTGAAATAAGCAAGGAGGTCAGCAGCAGAATTCGCTCTGCGCCGATGCCAGCCATGATCAGAGATAGCCTTGGCACTAGATTGTCCACTCTAGCGTTCCCACTAATCGTGAGGTCTTCTGCGACCCACGAAGACTCATCAAACCGCTCGTTCGCTGGAATCTTTGAATCAGTTCTAGGTGTTAATTCGGTTGACGAAACGCTTGAGGCTATCAAAGAGTGTTGGGCCTCTCTATTCTCAGAAAAAGTGATAGCCTATTCTAAATCAGATGTTTCTTTTTTTGAGAGTTGCAAAATGGCTGTAATCTGCCAAGAGATGCTTAATCCTTCTGTAGGAGGAGTGGCGTTCACCTGGGATCCGATCAAAGGTGAGTCGGTTTTCACAATCAATTCTAGTTGGGGAATACCATCGTTGCTTGTAAGCGGCGAAATCGTTCCGGATTTGTATGAACTAGGAAAAGATGGAACAATGCTGCATAGAAAGCGGGGCTCAAAACGCTGGACCTGCGAATTCGCAAACGGAAGGTTAAAAACGAGACCGGCAACTACATCGGAACAGCAACACTACAGTCTATCCGATCGACAACTAAGAGAGATCTATCACTGTGGCAAGAGAATTGAGTCCGTTTTTTGCGCTCCCCAAGACATCGAATGGGCGATTCAAGGCGACCATCTTTATGTGTTACAATCGCGCGCAATAACCACAATTATCGGGACGCCGTAGCACTGTCGACGAGGTTAACATGAAACATGCACTAACAGTCAAACAATCTCTCCTATATACGGATCTGAGTGTAATTGGAAATAGACGACAATACTTCTCTGATGTATTAGGAATCGACTACCAACTCGATAACGTCCGCTACCTTGATGGACAAATAAGCTGGAATTATGATGAAGACATAGAATACAATCGCGCCCTCCTGTCTTCGCGGAATCTCAACAGTGCAATAAGACTCTTCATTAATTCTTTGCAAACAGAAACAAAAAACCTCAAGAAGGTTGCGGATGGAATCAGCAGCCAAGGAGGGTTTTCCCACCGGTCTATCGAGAACTTGGACAGTTTATTCAATCAATATGTTGAAGCCTACTTGAGGAACATGCCATTTCTTTTTATGTTCTGGAATACTGAGAAGCTTCTGACGAAACAGGTAGAAGAGTTTGACCTGGCAGTTCTGTACAAAAAGGACGAGATAGATAAAGTGCTGCATTCCGTACTCATCCCGTCAGGGACTAACTACATTGCTAAGGAAAGAGAAAGCGTGCTTCAGATCGCTTTGAGAATAGCAGAAGATCCAGAATTGAATCGCTCCCTTCAAACCGCTCCTCTTCAGGAACTATTGGACTCGCTAGAATTGAAACCGGTAATAGAGAGTCTGTTGACCAGTCACATTGATCAATTTGCGTTTACCTCGACGGCTTTTCATTTGAACCCCCCTCTTTCAAAAGCCGCTGTTCTTCAGAGAGTCAAAGAGATTCTCTCGGAGGATCTAAAACAACTACTTGTAAGGGAGCAAAAAGCGAAGGAGGAACAGAAACAAAAGTATGTTCAATGTACGAACGACGTCGCTCAATTTCCTGCTGTTTCAGAGCGGATAGAATTACTCCAGGAGCTGCTGTTCTGGAAGAATGAGAGGATAGACATTCAATTCCTCTGCGACTACAGAGTTCGTCCACTTTTCGAGGAACTTGCAGCCAGAATGGGAATCAGCTTACAAGAGCTTGTGTTCCTCTCCTACCAAGAGATTGAACGGTGGTTCACATCCGGAATATTACCTGTAGACAAATCTACGATCCAAGAGAGGTCGGAAGGGTATGACTATCTTGTTGATGATGGACACGTATCGATAAGTACAGACTTTGAGCTGGAGGAAACCATTGTTGAAGCGGGTGACGTTCGAGAGATTCGCGGCGACACAGCAAATCCTGGTAGAGCAGAGGGACCTGTTAAGATCGTCTTCGGTGTGAGCGATATATCAAAAATAGACAAGGGCGACATCCTTGTAACAACCATGACTCGTCCCGAGATGATTGTGGCATTAGAAAAGGCGGCCGCTTTTGTAACGGATCAGGGTGGAAGGCTCTGTCATGCTGCTATTGTTTCGCGAGAGATGAATAAACCGTGTATTATTGGGACTGAGGTTGCAACAAAGGTCCTGAAAGATGGCCAGCGTGTTCAAGTAGATGCAGATCAAGGTGTTGTTCGACTCCTTGATTAGTGTTACATTACATCCCCATAGACCTCCGCAGGAAGCCCGCCGAGGGAGAAGAAGATGTCTGCCGATAAGACAAGAGTCGTGATTATCGAGGACGAGCGGAGCCACGCGGAGATAATCAAACAGCATGTCACTGAGGCGTTGCAGGAAGCTAACCTCTTAGGAGAAGTAGAAGTCCTACCAACCACTAGACCCTCATTCTATTCTATGGAGGAGTTTGTTGAGTCAGATGTTGGAAAAGATAGAAGAATGCGAGCGTTCTTAATTGTGGACCTTTTCTTAGCAAAAAGCAGGGAGAACCCTTCCATCGTCTTTCATCAATTGATGTACAATTTCTTCAAATCACCGACCGATTATACGTTAGCCTGCGGCCGCTTGGGCGTTCTAAGTAAACTGAAATCTTACTACGAGAATTGCTACATAGAATTATTCTCATATTTTCCCATGTATTTCACAACTCAAAATGAGCCTGTTGAGGACGATGGCTTTATCTATATCGATTTCCCGAAAAGAAAAATTAAGCAATTAGTAAAAGAACACTATGAAGACATTTGGAAGCATTTGAAAAAGAAGGCAGATGTCTTGGACGAAGATGACGGCGCCACCGTAATTCAAATGATCCAGACGGTTGCGATGAGGGATGCGCTATACGAAAGGATTCGAGGGATTTTTAATTGTACAAACGTCTTCGATCACCTGACTGGTAGCAACACATCTCCTAATCATTCGAGTATTTTCATTGGTACATCAAAGACCAAAAAGCTACATGAAGATGCTAAGAAGATCGCAAGCAAAATGATGGATGTGATTACTAGAAGCAGAGGCCAAGAGAAACTCAGCTAGAATCTCAGACGGACAGCCGGTGACGATAGAAGTGTCAACTTGCCGTCTGGTCCCGCAGAAGTCAGATTCTTCTTTCGCAGTTGCGCCGGATCGCTCACCCGAGGCGCATTAGTAACTCGCACTTTTCGCGACCAAGTGATGAGACTTTACAGTCGCGAGCTAAGAGCAGAACCTGGCCTCAGCGCCTTTCTGCGTACGAGCAGGAGCTTCGGATGCCCTTTTCCAGGATGTCCAGCGGTTATATAGGAAGATTTCGTCGCACGTTGAACAGCGTGGGTCAACGTCTAAAGGTCCGTAAGTGGTTCAGCACAATTCTGTTTGAATGGCTCTTACCTGTTCGACTAATAAGGAGAGATTTTAGAGAGGAGTTGGCTCGGCATCGTTCATACATTAATGAGTTTTTCAAAGAAGAAGGCGGGGAGGAGGCCAAGCTTCAACGTCCGTCAGCTATAGACCGTTGGATGTATGTCGTGTCTGTGTTCTCTCGGGCAGTTCTGAAAGTATGCTTAACTTGGATTGCAATTCAATTCGTTCCGGCTGTCCTCAAAATCGCTCCGGCTAAACCCTTAATTTGGGTTTTCACTGGACTAGATACCGTTGTTTTCTTACTACTCATCTTCGTTGCGATGTCAAATGTTGCGCTTTATGGTCCTACATGTACCGGTTTCGTCATCGCGCTCAGACTCAAGAAATCTACAGGTTCAAGGTATAGACGAGCGTTAAACAGTTACCCGCGAAATGCTGATGGCACAGCGCAGCTTAAGCGATGGATGTATACAAGGATCTACGTGAATCTTCTGGCTAGAGCAGAAGCCCGCGAAAAACTCATAAACGTTATCTTTGCAGTTTTCACGTTGATACTTTGCCTTTCGTTGATTAGCTACTTTCTCACATGCCTTGGAGCCTCGTTGATTCAATACAATCACACTGCCCTTGAGCCAGCTGACGGCATTTGGAAGCATATACATTTTTATTTGGTTACTCTTGCAACAATTGGGTATGGCGATATGACATTTGATAATTCTGCTAGGGGCCATATCGCGGGGATAGTAATGTCCGTGCTAGTTATCGCGATAGGCCTTGGGTTCGTCTCATATGTCAGTTACTACGTCATCAACTTCAAAGAGCGAATCATTGCCGGTCTTGACTTAGAGGCAGGATCGGGGGCTGACTGGATAGCACAAAGCCTAAGAGATATCTAAACCTTTCCTTTCGTCTTCGGTGGTCACCTCAATGGCCGGTTTTGAGGTGATCACCGAGGGTCGGGATGTAGATTTCAACTTTCGGATCAGGCGGACGGTGCAAAAGCCACAGGAGCCAGCATCAGCCCGCAGACACATAGAGCCAATCTAATGGGCAGCATACTTTTCCTCCATGTTGGATTATTGGGATCTTGGGACGGTTAGCTCTTGCAGTCTAGCAATTCTGCGAGCTTTGTAAACTTTGGGTTACGTCGCGGCAGGACCATGACGGAATGTAATTACCGATCAACTTCAAACCAAGGTTATCAACACCGAAAAGCGAATCGCAACTAACTTGACTGAAAAACAACTGGATTCAACGGTGACGAAAGAAAGTCGCCAACTTTACAACCAGGACACCAATTCATACTTACAGCATCAAGCGGTGCCCCTCCTCTTGGCTCAGTCAATCTTGTATTTTCGTCCACGTAAACAATGCTAAATACTTTCCGCATATTCTTCGACTCATTCGCTAGGGCGCAGTGAAACGTCCATCCGAGATGAAAGCTGATCTCCCCGAGACTGAATGGCTGACTGTACAATTGATACCCCGAACTCTTCATGTACTCTTCGAGATCTTCTTGCGCAGCATCAGCAAGGCGTTCTCTCTCGTCCTGAGGAACTCGATGACTCTTCGTAAAAAAGGCAATTGGTCCTTTACTGAAGGGTATGTCATCAAGCGGTATCCATGCAGTTACAGTTCTATCACTCGAAAGTGGCCAATGGTACTGATCAGCATGTATTGGAGTCTTTGGAGCGCCGCCGTTCTTAAAAAAGGCGGTATCATGCGATACACGCACGCCACCAACATCTAGGAGTCTGCAAGCAATCTCTGCAAGGTAGGCGTCCAAGACGAATGCCTCTACCAACTGATCGTGCTCTCGGACATTCATCAAACGATGATACGCCTCTGCGTATGCATCTCGCGGAACTGGATCCCGCTGTCTCGCATTGCTCGACGACATCACAAGGGATACGCGACCACGTAAAGCACCCAACTCCTCGCGTGTTAAAACTCCCGCTAACACGACGAACCCGTTGTCATCGAAGAAGCGGAGGCATTCACTAGATAGCCGATAGGGCATCAGCTTACACAAACGCGGAAATCTTTAGACCGCCCGAATAAACAGCAGACCCAGCCGTCATTTTTGGCAATGACCTCCCGGGCCGACGCACGCCACCTTGCACTGTCCGCTCTCTAGCTGCTTCCTCCACTCGCGCAGTTCCATATGTAAGTCGTCACCAAATTCCCTCTCTAAAGCGTTCACTGTATACCAAGCCAGCCTCTCAACCTCCGGTCCTTCCTCATCGACCAGCGGATCGTGATGGAAGAAGTCTCCCAAGAATCGCTCACAAAAGGTCTCATACAATCGCGTGTTAAGGACGAAGCAGTGAAATGCTTCCTCAACTGGCGACTGAAACATGACAACATAATCATCCTTGCCGTTTGCAGGGGTGAGTGACATCCATTGGAGAAAAGCCTTCAAAAGCTCGTTCGCCTTGTCTTGCGTCATTTCTCGATTGTACCTTTGCATCGTCCAGAGTATTTGCGAGTAATCGAAGTTTGTTCTCATTTCCCGATACAACGCTTCTCCGGATTTCGAAGATGGAATTGCGGAAGATGCTTTTGACATTTTTTCTTCTACCTCCTTATGTCCATGTCATATCAATTTTGCGTGCGGTTGGAGAGATCTCTTTTCCGCCGATAAGCGCTAAACCAGTATAAACCCTTGAAGGGTCAAAAGCACGAGGTAGTTTCTGTCGCCTTCCGGTTTCGCTTAACGTCCCTAGCCGAAGACTCGCGCACCTCTGCTGCAGTATAATATCGGTATGGTCAAGGTCCCTGCTACGAAGAAAAAACTCCGCGAGGCGCGTTTCTTTCTGCAACACCTCCAGAGAAGAGCAACAGCACCCCCACCGGCCGATCCGGAGGACTTTGAGTTTTTTCTCAGTGCTTTTCTCTCGGCCGCTAGGAGTGTCACCTTTGCGCTGCAAAACGAAGAGAACGAGAAATATAATGCCTGGTTTCCCGCGTGGCGCGACCTCCGCGACAGTAAAGATCAGGACCTGTTGAAATTCATGAACGACCAGAGAGTATCGGCGGTCCACAGGAAAGGGGCCGATGTGAGCCTAGACTGGGAGTACATACCCATGACCGAGGTTAGAAACAACGACCGCAGCCACCCAGCTTATGGTTTTCACTACTTTGCCCCACCAGGAACACCGGTGCCTAAAGTTGGTCGGTCTGTCTACTACTTCGAATTAGGAGGCCAGACTAAGGCCGTTGATACGTGTACTCGTTATCTTGCCCTCCTTGATGACCTTGTAAATGGATTTGTCCAAGCTCACCGCTGATGTGTCGCCTTGCGTATGTAGTAATCCAAACAAGACAGCCCGATCCGCAGACCGAGCTCTCTTAGAATTGGTTTCTGATTAGGAGCCGGAAAGCATAGGGGCTCTTACCTTGCATAGTTGCCTTTTTGTTTATCATTGGAGCATCATTGATTACTTCTGTTTAGCATGGTGTTAAGGAGACCTAGAATATGACAAGCGACGAGCCGATCGAGCCGCCACCAAGAGTATTGATATCCTATGCTTGGGAAGATGCCGCTCATAACCAGTGGGTAAAGGACCTTGGGACGAAGCTACGCACTGACGGCGTAGATATCATTCTTGACGCATGGAGTACCGCCCTCGGTGATCGATTGCCATACTTTATGGAGGAAGCTGTTCGTGACAGTGATTTTGTTGTCTATATCTGCACTCCCGAATACAAACGTAAATCAGACCATCGCATAAGAGGCGTTGGTTATGAAGGCAACGTAATTACTGCGGAGCTCTATGCAACAAGTAATGAACGTAAATTCATACCTGTTTTAAGAAAGGGCAACTTGGATGATGCAACGCCAACGTGGTCCGGCGGTAAGCGAGGTGTAGATCTCAGAGGCGATCCATATTCGGAAGACCAGTACCTAGAGCTTCTTCGGAGTCTCCATAGCCTATCAGAGGGCGCGCCAGACCTCGGCCCTAAACCGAGCGAAGATAGGTTTAAGGCAAGAGTAATGTGTTCCTTTCGTATTGCGACAGTAGGGCCTGACACCTCTTGCCAGACCAGAAAAAGGATTCGGACTCCGATAAAGGAGCTAGTATTGTAAAAGCTGCTGTTGCTCGTCCTGTTACAGATGCAGACTTAAAAGATATGGAGCTTCAACTACAAGGGATAGATGCGTCCTATAGAGGTAAAGCAGATACTAATATTGACGTAGCAAAAGGAAAGCGTCTAAAGATGATTTTGCTGGAAAATATGGTACGACGGTTACAGGCTGAGAGGCGGACTGCTAAAGCTTGGCACTTACAGCGACAGGTCTACAAAATAGAGAGAGAGGGGCGCGTATTGACGGCTTTGCAGCGACAGATGGATGAAGTTAATGACATTGAGGCTGAGAGAGCTGCACTTAGGGAAGATGAACGCAGAAAAGAAAGAGAATAAAACTCCACATATAGAACGTCGCCTTCCGCGTGAATATACGACACTATCCCCTACTGCCTACGAAAAATCCGAGTGTTTCTAGCCTGTGGATAACCAGTATTGCGACAACTTGGCGTAATGTTATACTGATTACGACAGTTATCCTGCCAATTAATCTCTGTCCAACATGTTCACCTGTGCGCGATGCCGAGCCACCATGGTTGCCGGCGAGGTCGAGCGCGAAGCTGGCGACTGGATTCTCCGCTGCTCGCTTTGCGATGCCAAGAATATTCTAGCCACCACGCTAGTTAATAAGATTCCGGCCCGCCTGCCGACATTCGAAGTCTCTGGCTGGAGGGATTAACGAACGAGTTATGCCCTACCAATTTAAGCGAGAACCGCTCACCCAGGATGAAGCCAACCGACTTGCCAATGCTTGCAACAATCACAGAGAGAAACTCATAATCTGGGCGCTGCTCGACACCGGGCTCCGAGTTTCAGAACTGGCCGGACTAAAGAAGGAGAATGTTGACTGGCAGACCCATCGACTAATGATTTATGGCAAAGGCGGGCCATTCGGTACAAAAACAAAGCGGCGTATCGTTCCACTCACTCCCCGAGTTCAGCCACTCGTCGAGGGGCATTTAGCTTTAAACGATGATTTCGGAATGACTGCTCGCACCATCCAGCGCCTTCTAACCAAAGTAGCAAATCGCGCAGCGATTAGTCGCAAAGTGAGTCCTCACGTGCTAAGACATACATTTGCTGTCACCGCTATCTTGAAAGGGCTCTCACTCCCCTCTTTGCAGAGACTGCTGGGACACGACCGCCTCACTACGACCGAGATTTATCTCAACATCTCGCCCGAGGAAGTTATCAGAGAGTTTCAGAGCAAATGGTGAGGATGGCCTTACTGACAACCACGTCGTTGGCTGGAAAGAGTAATTTGCAAGACAAAGCATGTTGAGTTGTTATGCCTACAGCGGTACTATTCTGGCCTCCCTCAATGAAGTGCTAGGAAGCTGGGAGGCTGATAAGAATGAAACTAGATCGTCGCAGATTTTTAAAGCAGACCGGTGCTGGCGCTGGCGCACTCGTTGTTAGCGCAGAAGCACACCAACCTGATATGCGCCGTCCGAAGGCCTCGTCGACCGGACCTCGAATTCCTATCCAGCTGGACTACTCGGCATACTTAGACAAACAAGAAGTTTACGAGTTCATGGAAGGTGCTGTTGATAGATGGGACGCGCCGTTAGTTAAACCTGGCTACACAGCATGGATAGATCATAAGAAACTCGTCGATACAGTCAAGGTTACCAAAGAGGATATGCCAAAGCCCCTACGATTATCTTGGGGAGAACGCGAAACCTGGGAGGTGTATGAGGGCCTACCACCTGGCATAATGGTCGGCAGTTTCGATGTCGTAGTTCCGAAGGATCAACAGGTAGAAGTAGAAGTATTGAGTGTACTTTGGATCGAAAACAACACGAAGGCGACTCTGCAAGATAAGATTAAGGAGGCATTTAACGCGTATCAGTATAAAGAAAATACGGACAGCGAAGATGCGATCGAGTATGCACGCACGAAACTTGCCACCGAAACAGAGATCAAGACGGGTATGTTCTCGGTCGAAATTACCTTCTCGATAGTCAAGGTGTCCGGAACACGCATGACGCATCCGCAACAGAGAGACGCCCTTCTCAATCTGTATAAGGGAGAAGTCAGGGGCACCATTTTGACGGATCCAAATTTGCCTCCTGAGAATCTTGAGGTTAAGGACCGTAGCTATTTCGCGAAGCGGCACTTTCGAGCGAAACAGCTCGTCAAAGACCCAAAACCAGTGGAGGGCGTTACCGCCAACCCGCGCCCACCGGTTCACGGAGCCGAGGACGATAAGAAGCAGTCGAGTACCAAGATTATTGAAGATATCATCAAAATTGAAAGGGAGGCGATGAATTGTTCTCTTGATCTCATTAAACCTCCAAAAGAGTGGCCAATCATGATATTGGCAGCGTGGCCCGAGTTCAAAGTTGAGTGGCGCGATTTCACCTACACAATTGGCTGCGGCGTGCAGTTTGTGCTGCGATTGCCGGTTCTGCAAACTCGTACCACGGGATTGGAGCTCTGGGCATATGCACAGTATGCTTCTGGCCAGCTGCCGGCAATCTACCAGGTGGTAGAGACATGTGTGTTCAAATCAGCGCTCGCAGGCGGTGTGATCGGCATTGCGATGGCGAACATCGAGGTTGCAGTTTCAGTGTTCGTCAGTCTGCTTCAGCAATGCCTTGCGGTTCAGGTCGTCCTCTGCCTGATACCCGGACTGGCACTCATCACTAGAGTACAGGGTGAGTGGAAAGATGTTTAGGCAGACGCGCACAAATGGGCTATAAGCCAGTTTTCAGAAACCAGGCCTTGCTAACCTATCCCTGTTTTCCAGCTCACTTTGGGTAGCCGGACTTATGGTGCTGATTCACTCAGGTTTGAGCAGTCTCTCTCCGTGTTTCTCGAAGCAGGTAACGCAGAACTTCCTAGCGTGGAGACTGTGCAGGAATTTATCAGCTATGTGCTCACGAAAATAGAGCTCACCTTTCGAGATTCCTTGCCCGCATAAGGAGCAGAAGTGATTTACTCTGGCGTTGGTCCTCTTCAAAACCTTCAGAGAATCGTATTTCGACACGACTACTACTCTCCTTTCGATTGGCACAAGTTTGAGCATCATGAAATCATGACCACGCAGATCTAGCAGCTCAATCTCAACCGCCGCCCTTCTTGGCCTTGCCCTCATATGCCACGATGCGCTGACTCTCGAAATGAATTGCAAGGCTGACGCGAGCGCGCTTCCCGACCGTGGTAGACATGTTATAGCGGTTTACTTTTCGGCAACACTCGTCAATTGCGAGTCCTAATTTCAACGCTTCTTCGAGAGGCATCTCGATATTGAGTATCCGGGTTTCCGCCGAAACATTCTCACGAGGCGGCATCTGACGTTCATACTGCGCGCTGCCAAAAATGAATTTCTTATCTACGCTTGTTTCGTCCATTGTATTTTCTCCGTTGGGCGTAAATCACAGTTTTGTGTATCAATCACCCTGCGCGTCGTTGCCTCTCCTTAGCAACGGCCCGCTGAAAACTGCTTAGGTTAGGAAGCTTCTTCGTCAAGAAATCATGCGCAGGGATCGAAAAATCGTCGCCACTCTCTTTGTAGATAATGCGCCCAACTTCGACGAAGATTGCATTGAAATCTGGATCACCTTTCTCATCAAAGAATACTTCGTTAGGTATCTCCCCAAGGAGTTCTGTCAGCTGATAGTCCATAAGATTTACCTCCTAGAACTTTCACAACATACAGAAAACCACTGCGCCACCATGGCCTTAACAGCCCATCAGTGACCCACTGCTAAAAAGAAAGGCTCGCCTTTCTTCATGCTGGGTTATCTTAGACTGCGGCCTGTTGAAGAAGCTTCTCCATATCCTTAATCAGGTTTTCACCCGAATGTTCTGACAATTGGGCAGCGAGTTCACCAGCGATGATTAACGCGGCTTGGTTGCCTGACATTCCCGCCACGGAACGATCGCTAGGACTCGCCTTGTTGCTCCAGTCGAAGCGAGAATAGACCTGGTTAAGGTACTCGATCATATCTTCGACCCGATGCTTACTTCTTGGTACACACCGATCAATAATCGTACCACCGAGGATCGATAAGCTGAGAACGCCAATATTCTTCAGGAGCAGATACTCCTTTGGGTTAGCCCATTCCTCGGCAAATACATGTTTTACAGCCTTCCAGTAGTTCTTAATGATGACGTACTGGACTTCTGGTTTCGTAAAGTCACGGATGTACTGACTCTTAGATAGCGTCTTTTTCACTCCGGTTTGAAGAGTCACAAAGTTTACAAGACGAGTTAAATTCTGAGAGCGCGCCCCCTTCTTGGATCCGCCACCGACGACACCGTGCCAAGGAGAATCAGGGTCTTTGGTCAGTTTACTTGTCACCCATCGGTCGAGATGCTCTTTGATCTCTAGTTCTTCTTCCGTTAGTCGGTTCTGCATTATCTGGAGGTGAGACGCGTCGAGCCCCTTCTGGTTTGCATTAATATCGACGAACAGGGCGGCCTCTTGTTCTCGAGATAGTGAGACGTGAAGTTGGAATGGTACGGGATCAAGCAGAGGGTCTCGACGGTCATCACCGGCCGCATGTTTCAATCTGTGATTTCCATCGACGCGACTTACAGAAACCTTGTCGTCTTTCATCTTATCTATATCGAACCGCATGCGGAAAATCTTGATTCCAAGTTTGGAACCATCCTCTAGCTCATCCATTTGCATTACCTTCTTGTCGCGCACGTTTAGGACAACCTCAGGGAATGCGCGCGGCCGCTCAGGGTCTTTCGCTCTGTGCACATAGTCATAGACCTCTGCGGCGTGTTTTGGGTATAGGTCACGTTGAAGCCCGTTAGGATTGTTTACCTGATCAAAAATATCCGCTTGCGAAACCAGGGCCAAGTGCGCCAACGGAGCTTCGCCCCTAAAGCACAAGGTATCAAGATTTCTAGATTGGTGAGCGATGAGCTCTATTTGAGAGATGCCGGAAAGCTTAGCCATTTTCTTGTTCTCCTCATTTTTTGAAATTCGCAACACTGACAGTTGATCTGTCAGAAACGATACTACGCCTATCAAATCTGCAATGTCAAGTATATAATTTGACAGATAATGTGTCAGAGGCGTCTGTATATGGTGGGCTCCCGCGCGCGTCGCTTTAAGTTCCAGTGCGCGCGGCAGTTGGCGGTGGTTACCCTTTACTCCGCCCGCTCACATATCCCGCTCAGATATATGGCCAAACCTGAAAAAGAGCAGGAATTTCCTCACCTTTTTCCTGCTCATAAACACCGCCGCTAAAGTGACACCTCTTGCCTAGGTTGAGGTTGGGAGCCATTGACGCACTTTACCCACCTGATACGCTTCAGGCAGTTCGACACTTCACTTCACTTCCCGAATCGAAATCAACTGCCAGTAGGAAGACTCTATGAAACTGCTTACGGATGAGCTGCGCGCGCAGCTTCCGCCGCTCTACGCCCATCAACAGGGTAGGGCCATGTCCCTGCCCTCTTGACCACTTCAGCCAGTATGCTAGGCTACCCTTACCATTAAACAATCAATCTTATAGAACTTTCCAAAGAACACTTTGATCAACAACTCAAACACCTTGCAACGAAAGATGACCTCGCCAACCTTGCGACCAAAGGGGATGTTGACTCGCTCAGAGCAGACGTGGCCGGACTCAAAGCAGACGTGGCTACAGTGAAAACCGATGTTGCCGGATTGCAGTCAGAATTCTCGTCGCTGAGATCGACCGTAGCCGATATAAAAGAAACGGTTCAACGCATCGACCAGCGAGATCTTGAAGACAGCGACGCCTTTGCAAAGGACATCGTTCAGCTTAAGAAAGAAGTTAAGCATCTCAAGCTCAGACACGCTTAAACCAGCCAAGGTCTCAGAAGAGAGTACCCTACTCTCTTCTTGTTCACTTGACGAGACTTCCCCCCTTGATTAAGCTCATTGTAAGCTTAATCATTAAATTTCTACTCTATGAAAATTGAAGTCTCGGTCAATCCAAGGCTCCACGAGTTCTTAGACCGCAAGAAAGACATAACAATGATTGGTCTGTGGTGGGCGCTTTATTGGCGCGCCTTTCTCGTAATCTTCGGAGGCCTTATCATCCTTGGTTTAGTCATTACACTGATAGGACGACTCGTTGGCCAGTCATAACGAACGGAAGACGAGAGCAGGTTCACTCCCCTGCTCTCTTTTTTTCTTGGCCTACTATCTCCCCCGCCGCCTGCACACCAAACATCAGGACGCAAAACACCAAAGCTTGTCTTCGCTCACCTCTTCCCAGTGTAGCAGCCACCCTGCGCTATCAAGGCCATCGCAAGGGTAACCCCTAAACGGGGTTATAGCCTGCGAGGCCTCACGCCTTCGGTGACAGCGCAGGGCACCCGGCTGCTTCCCTTCCCTTGCGGTGAGCAAAACAGCGCTGCCAACCGCCAAGCATCACGCGCTGGAGAAAGGAAGCCTATGACTTCCACGCAAGACAAACCTAAGAGCTATATGCAGGAGCTCGACGCCTGGACTGAGAGCCTCATCGCCCAGCTCATCGATCCTGACGAAATCCCCTTCGATGAGAATTTCGAGGAAACGATCGCAAGCGTCAAAAACGCCATTCGCGAGAAAGTCCTGGAGAGCTACCACAACGGCCAGGCAGTCGGTCCGCGCCGAACTGAGCGCAACGCACTGCGCAGAAAGGTATAGGTGTGCCGCCAGGGTAGGCCCACTTCCCTACCCTCTTTTGGCATTAATAACGAAAGGAACCTATGCGTTACGAAACGTCATCGGACGCTGCAAAACTGGCCGAGGCAAAGATTACCGATCCGTACAAAGAGCACTGTATCTTGCTGTCGTTCGATACGCGGGGAGGCGTCTTGGGCGCCGACACCATCAGTATCGGTACGCTTGATGCCAACCTTGTTCATCCCCGCGAAGTCTTTGCCGGCGGCGATCAGGCGGCACGCCAGCCACGTCATTAGTCGTGCACAACCATCCGTCAGGAGACCTTGATCCGTCGGAGAATGACGTGGAAGTTACAAAGCGCCTTGCTACTGCCGGCAAGATACTCGGCATCCACCTTGTGGACCACCTCATCATTGCCTCAAGCGGGTTTGTGTCGCTTCGAGAACAGGGACTCCTATAAGCTCGCTACCGGAACTACGGACGGGCAGCAACGCAAGCTAGCGCGACCGGAGTTGATCAATCCTTGAGAGTCGCGCCCGGCGATGGAAGCTGGCATTAGGAACAGCACCAACCTCTATTAGGACAAAACATCCGCAAGTTGACCGGGACGGAGCACGGGCGTAAGATACGGTTGAGAAATAATTGATCTTGGTCCGCGTTGCTCGCGCCGCATTTAACGACGAGCGTTGCGCGGGCCTTTTGATTTTTATGACTTCTGGCAAAGGAGACTCGTTCAAATGCTAACAACCAGCGACGACCAAGAATGGTTAGGACTATGCGAAGAATCCGACAAACTAAGAGATAAACTCTTAAGGTTTGTTTTCCAAAACTCACCCGTCGTAATAACAGACGGCGCGGCAGAACGAGAACTGGCTACGGTCGAGGCTCAATGGGATGACTGCATACGCCGAATGAAAGAATTCATTAGGCGACACTTCGGTAACGTTAATTGACTCTAGCAGGACCGGGGTTCTTGCCAAGTGCGTGTATACGACTGCCAGAGTTCATGCCCAACGATCAGGCGTCCGCGCTGCAAGCTAGTGGGGTATTGTGTGTTGCTGGCCCGAAAAGAGTTGATCGCTCCGCTCGCCCGTGGCATATCCACTTTGCCTTTTACAACTCTTCCAAAGTGCATTCCAGTTTGAGAGTCACACCGGCGATTGAAGCAGGAATCACATAGCATGTATGGACCCTAGGCGAACTGCTAAGTGCCGGCTTAAACTATTGACCATATCCACAGGCCGTAGTCTAATTGCACCGACCAACTGTGCCCCTACTAGACCGACAACCAGAGGGGCATCATGCAAACCAGTCTTTATGTAGCGGGCGCGATCGCGGCGTCAATTACCGCTTGGTATCTCTACCAAATTGCGTCGCGGAAGACAGCTAGGGTTCGATACAAACTGCGTCTGATTGCCGTGTATCTACCCGTTACCTTCATAACCCTTGCCGTCTTAAGAAATGAAGGAATAGCGGAAACGCAAGCAGCCGTCTTCAGTTTTCTAGCAGGCTGTGGCGCAGCGTACCTAGTCACCAAACCACCAAAGCAGAGTCGGCGCATACCAAAGCCCGTCCGTGATGCCGTCATCGCAAGAGACCTTACAGCTAAAGGATTGAAATGGGACTCCACGAAGTACCACATCGATCATAAAGTTCCCTTTTCAAAGGGCGGCGATAACTCTATGCGAAACCTTTGCGTTGTTGAGAAACACAAGAATCTCAGCAAGGGCAATAAGATGCCGGGCGTTCGCGAATTTCTAAGATGAATACTCTGCAAGATGGAATATGAGGGCCAATGATAATATCCTCGACATTAGAGGAGACCGTTAGAATCCGGTATGCAATGCGCTGACCGACTGGCGAGCTGATCTACACATCCTTTTCCTCGCCGGAGCCAATCCCGCCAACAACCACAAACGTAGAACGGTTCTCTCTTTTGCGAGAACCGGAAAGGAAAATCATGTCTCTGGAAACGATTACGACGGTAATCAAGCTGGCAATTTCGGTCTTTCAAAAGCCGGGTCGTCTATTGTTGTCTCGCTTGACCAAGAAGCACCGCCTGCAAGAAGAGCTCGACCGACTCGTTGAACGTATGCGCCATTGTCAGGCCGAACATATGTTAAACGTTGAGTTGGGCTACGTGTGTGCGTTCTTCTTGGACAACTCGCTTCTTGAGCATCCAGGCGTAGCTGAGTTCTACGGTAAATGGATTGAGCCATACGGCATGGTAATCGGGACTCCCGGTTCGAACTGCCGCACACTCGCCGAGATCAGCGAGATGATTGACGATCTAGAAAAGATCAAGCTCTAGTCTACCTGACAACAGGGACCGGCATGCTTACCAAGACCCGGTCCCTGATTTCTCAGCAACACACTATCACCCAGCTATCACCCCACTACCCAATTTTTTGGCGGTGTCTTAATTTGATTTGGGCGGTGGTTTATTAAGGCGAAATTCAGCAAAACAACCCTCGGCTCTACGAGCGTGGCACGAGTTGGAGACCGTAATGTAACCGTCGCGTTCGGCAGTCAACTTGTATTCGCCGAAGGGCAATGTTGCCACAAAGCGCCCATCGCGCCCGCTGGCAGCACTGTAAATCTCTTTGGTGACCAAATGAGTCGCTTTGATCGTTGCGCCTTGTATTGGATTACCAGTTTCGTTGTCGTATACAAAACCGTCCATAGAGCTTTGTATCTTAGTGATGTCTTGAAAGCTCAAATCAAAGTTGAGATAGCAGCCGTGCCGCTTGCCAATCTGACAGGGGCGGGAGATTGTATCGTATCCATCTTGCGACACAGTCACCTTATATTTACCAAACGGAAGTTGCTGCTTAAAGTATCCCTTGGCATCACTGACGGTTTGATACCGTTCATTCGTCTTGGGACTCTCGATCACTATAGGCACATTAGGCATCGCCTGATCGGAGTCGGCGTATTTCACTACGCCCTCAGCCCATCCATTCTCGGGATCAATCCATTTCTCACTAACTATCGGCACTCGGGACGGCCCTTCTATAGAAATCCCAAGTTCGCCATTATCGGACTTGTTATCCGTGCCCTTTTCGGTCTTCGAATGACCTTGCGCTTTTTGACTCTGATTCTTATTCGGCGGATCGAGATGTGGTGCCAATACTTCTGGCGCTTTCCCGTTGAGCTGATCGCTTTGGTGGACATCAGGAGTAGTGACCTTTGAAACGACTGCCTCAGAGACGCGAAGTGAGGATCGGGTGATCCATAGATGTGCGAGAGTCGCTCCACTAGCTATGATTATTAGAGAAGCATAAGTGATTCTTATTTTTCTTCGACTGGACTTGCGCCTACGAATGCGCTGAGGAATATGCAGGTTAATAAAGTACAGAACGGCGATGAAGGTCGGCAAGGCGATGAGGTTTGCAAGCAAGGGATGCGGCAACAGAAGGGCGATACAAAAGGCGAATCCGATAGTCCAAATGACACCGGACACGACTTTCTTCACAGTTTTTGTCGCATTACGGTCATGGACTTGCTCTTTCTTTGTCTTGGCTGTTTCTTCGCCGGATTGTGTCTCATCTTCCATTAGAGGGTTCTCCGATGGCGACTCGTAAGGTCTGTCGGATACCTCCGGCCCTGTCGGATTAGACCCGAAGTGTAGCATGGAAAAGTTCAAAATCAGATCCGCCGACTTGCTCAGGCTTTGAGCAGGCCATCGGAATCTGATGCGCCAGCTAGTCTGTGAAGGTGTTTTGACGGGCGCGGTTTGGCACAAGGAGATCCTGAGTAGGGTTGTAGAAGATGCTCAAAGAAACGCAAGCAGCCGGGACTAAAGTAATAGACAACTGATGTGCCTTCCCAGGTGGAATAAAGCGTTGCATCGTTCGGGGCACCAGCCGCAATCCAAGCATCGCCAAATTCCAGAAGCACCGGTCTACTTCGGTTGTACAGGTCTGCGTAGGAAGTGAAAGCTATTCTATGCCATTGCTCTATCTCATCAGCCATGCAGACCAAGTATAGCATCCGAAAATCAAATTAAGACACCGCCCATTTTTATGGTAGATGTCCTAATGTTGTGTTGCTGCCCCTCCGTCAGCAATAATCGCGGGGGCTGGCGATGATGTTCAGCTACCGTGATGTGAGGCTGACTAGTTGGCGCTGGCGACCACTCATCAAAAGATGGGGTAGCTGCGAATGTTCATCGATCCCGACATCCTCAAGACCGCGACCTTTCTGATTGTCGATGACGAACCGTGCTCCACTGTTTTCTTTGTTCGTTGGTTTCTTGGAAACGGTTTGTATACCTATTACGCAGTGACAACACGTCACTCGATTCAGAGCCCTATCGTCTCGATAAGGTTCAATCTCTACGGGGGCACTACTCAGGACCAATTCTTTTCACGAGGCGACTGGGTTGAGTATCTCCCATCGGATATTGCTATCTTACCGCTTGACATCGCGTTGAATTCTTATGACGTACGATACCTGGATACCTGGAACTTTGCGCGCAACAAAGATTATCTTCGGGAGGTCGCATTGTCCCCAATTTCAGAGGGCCGGATTTTTAGCCTGCGCTATGGTGCGGGGGATGAAATTTATACCCTGGGGCTTTTTGAGGGACACACCGGGCAACACTTGGCTCAGCCTGTTGTAAGGTTTGGGCATATTGCCTTGAAACCAGCCGAGGGAGAACAAATTCTTGCAGAAATTGATCCGCCCAATCTAACGCCGATTGACGCTTTCCTAGTTGAAATGGCGACCTGGCAAGGTCAAAGCGGCTCGCCCGTATTCTTGCATGTTCCTGCCGCTCTAGACGACCAAATCGCGCCGCCATATGCGCAGGAGACTAATTATCTGATCGGCATGGTCCAGGGGTTCTACCCGGGTTATCAGGATGTGCAGATCGACGGACAAGACGCCACTCTGTCGCCGTTGCAAATGGGAATAGGGATAGTCATTCCCGCGAAAGATATTGGCGAGGCGTTGTCTCAGCAACCATTGGAAGATCAACGCGAGAGGCTGAAAAACAAGAAACAGCAAAATCCGACGATACGGCCATCGGCCGTATCTATCAATAAGAAGTGCTGATTACTAACCCCCTGAAGATGGAGTAAATTCGGCAGAACTCCCTTCACTTGCAGGCGATGTTAATGAATGTCTGGCTCTCTGGTCGTTCCCACTTAGGGGGAAAGTCAATGGGTTCTTCGCCCGGCCTGTAAAACTTGAGAGCTGTTGATTCCTTACGTACGCAATCGAAGGCCATTAAATTCATGAAGTTATCCTCGCCGACGCCATCTTCTATTATCCGTGAGAGCACCCACATTGTTCGCTGTCCGTTTCCGATATCTTTGATAGAGTCTGCGTCATAGTACATATGAAGTCGCTGCCTTGTGCTGTTCTTCTGTTCGATCAGTTTCCAGTCTGGAATTTTATCTCGGTTAATAGTCTCCATCGCGTTGGCGATCGCTGTATCAGGGTCGGTTTTGTAGCCATTGAGCGCGGCCTTGATCAGCGCAGATGGCACGGCAAAATTGAGATTCTGTCCTTCTGATAAGCCCGATGCGGCAATGCCGATTACTTGGCCTAGGAGATTCAGCACAGGGCCGCCCGAGCTACCATGCGAGATGGGTGCAGTTATCTGAATCTGCGGCGACGGGGTAAATCTTACGGCACTCACTAGCCCAGAGGAAAAACTGCCCTCAAGCCCTTCGGGGTTACCCATGACGTATACTGAATCTCCTGCCACTGGTAATTTCGTTGCCAAGGGAAGGGCGGACAACCTCATCGGCGCCGAAAGCAATACGATGTCATGGAGTGCATCAACAAGGCGCAGGTAATAAGCGCCCGTGTTACCACCAGAACGCACAAAAGAATCAAGCGTTGTCCTTCCAGAGCTAACGAATGGAACTGATCTCAACATCGCGCCTGCGCTGCCCTTGAGAACGTGGTAGTTTGTGACTATGAGCGCGTTACCTCGAACTAGTGGATCTCGACCTATGCAGAAACCAGAGCCATATGCGAGAGGAGTCTTATGGTCGGGGAGGAAGGTCGTGATAGAGACCAAAGCTCCGACACTCCTTTGTGCGATCTCCTGGGGTCTGAGTGATTGACCTGCCTGTCGCCGGTTATGTCTCTGCGGAAAACCAAAGCCCGGGTAACCGGACAGGATAAGGCACGCAATGACCAGGAAGCGAAGTAGGTTCATGATAACTATCGAATTCTGGCTGAGGATTTTACAATGAATGATCCAACGACGAAAACTCTAGATTCAACAGTGATACCGGGAAAGACCTACGCGAACATATAACCTACAGCGTTAACATGCCCCGCTTGCTAATCCAGTGGGCAGTAGTAATTCTGTTCACGTGGGCGCGTCTTGCGTGGTACGCCCCCGAACCCCTGCTAGCTAAACGGTTCTGGTGGGATACCCCGTTCTGGCAAAAAATGGCAAACTATGCCATACTACTACTATGAAAGCAGTAACCAAAAACGCTATGACCAGCGTTAATATTTCGCTGCCAACCAAACAACGACACTTTATCGAGCGCAAGGTAGCCAACGGCCGTTACAGCACGCTCAGTGAGTACTTCCGTGAGCTGGTCCGCCAGGACGAGCAGCGCGAGGCCGAGGCCCGGCTGGAGTCATTGCTTATGCAGGCCCTTGAAAGCGGTGAACCCACTCCAATGACCAGAAAGGATTGGGACGATGTTCGCAAGGAGGTCAAACGGCGGGCAGAGCAGCGCAATAAAGGCAAATCAAAAGGATGACCCGAATCATCAAGCGCCCCGCCGCTAAGCAAGACTTGATAGAGCAAGCTGACTTTATCGCCCAAGACAATCTGGATGCCGCCCTTCGGTTCTTGGATGCAGCGGAGAAGACCTTCGCACAGCTTGCCCGACTTCCCCGAATCGGCAAATCGCGTAGAGTAAGAAGTCAAGTGTTTGCCAATGTTCGCCAGTTTCCCATTACTGGTTTCGAAAAATATCTCGTCTTTTACCGACCCATCAAAGGTGGCATTGAGGTGCTTAGAGTATTACACGGCGCCCGAGACTTGAAACTTATCCTTGGTGAAGAAATACCATAGAGTTTGATGGTCCCCGCGTTCGCCAGTCTAAGGTCAACTCGTATAATTGAACGATAAGCGATTTCTTAGGAACAGGGATAGTTGAGATCTCCCTCTTCACGCCCTTTCTAGCAATCAGACTTCGAAAGCTCTGTTTGCCGCTCCCCACAATCCCGCCGCGCCCACTCGATAGATGCCTCGTCGAAATCACCTTTGTATTGTTAAAGGTCGTAGTCTTGAGCCATTGACGCACGTTGCTGAACTGATACGCTTCAGATAGTTCGAGACTTCACTTCCTACCGAAGCGAAATCAACTGCAGGAGGATAGCTTATGCAACTGCTCACGGATGAGCTGCGCGCGCAGCTTCCTGCGCTCTACGGCCAGGAGAATGACCCAGACGCAATGGTCCACGCCAAGTTCTTCACGCCCTGGACGGAATGGACTTGGTTCGTTACCGAAGGCTCGCAAGAGGATGATGACTTTATTTTCTTTGGCTACGTCATCGGGCTCGAGGCCGAGTGGGGCTACTTCTCACTCTGTGAGCTTGAATCGCTCAGAGGGCCGGGAGGCCTTCGCATCGAGCGCGACCTGTACTTCACGCCAAAACGAAAGAGTGAAATCCCCGACTTCAAGTAGTCGAGCAAATCGAATAGAGGGCAGGAGCACTTTCCTACCCTCTCATTTTTGACCGACTTTGGGTTATTTTTGGGTTTTCTTTGGGTCGTTCTTGGGTTGAAATTTCTTGGGCACAGAATTGGGCACAGATCACCCAAAACAGGGGCAAAAACCAGCAAATGGCAGGCAGCTAAGATATTGAAGGCAAAAGACGAGCAAGTCTTGTGTAAGACTCATAACCCAAAGGTCGCGGGTTCAAATCCCGCCCCCGCAACCACTTCTGTACTAAGCACTTAGAGCCAGATTTTCAGGGCTCACAGAGCACACCGGGGCGGGGTAAGATTCAACCTTATCCCGCCCTTTCTCTTTGAACAGCATATCTGCGATTGCCTGCGGCCCTTCCGCCCGCACCGTTTTGCTTGGGTGCAAGTAGATATCCGCAGTAGTCGAGATACGGCTATGACCCAGCAGCCCCTTAGCCTGTTCCAAGTCGCGCGTCATCTCGTATAACAAAGAACCTGCGCTATGCCTGAAAGCATGGAAACCATTTTGATGTTTCTTGACTTCGATTCCCGCCGCTTTCAGCGCAGGGTAAAGCACCTGCTCGCGCAATAAGTCGGGGTCGTGTGGGCGACCGTCTAAACGAGCGAAGATAAAGTCTTCGTCTCGGTTCCAGCCACTAGAGCGCCGATGCTCTGCTAACAACGTAGCCAACTCCAGCGGGATTGTTACACTTCGCTTGCTCGCAGCGGTCTTAGGTGCTTGAAGTTGCCCCCGCCAAATTGAGTGTTCGATGCTCAACACATTCTCCCGTAGATCGCACCAACGGAAAGCCAACAATTCGCCTACACGAACAGGTACAATCATAGCCACGAGAAACAACAGACTATGTTCTGCTGGCGTTTGTTCAATTATGCTTTGAACCTGCGCCACCGTGTAGGCTTCCTTTTCGGCGCTAGTAACATGAACGGGTCTGTGAAGTTTTTCCTTGAGCGGAGAGGTTGCTAGTAGTTCGTGTGCAACCGCTAGGTCGAGAATCGTCCTCAGCAGCGCGAACATGTTAAGCGAATACTTGGCGCTGTACTTCTTTCCGGCTGCCTGAAAGAACTGAGACAACCGCGCGGGAGTAATCGCGTCTAGTTTCTGCTCCCCAAAGTTTGGCAGGATCAAGCCGCGAAGCATGCTCTCGTAGCTGTAGCGCGTTGACGGCTTCACTTTCTTGTTATCGAGATACATTGGCCACAATGTTTCTACAAACCGCTGTAGCGTCATTGTGGGTTCGGTCAGAGCGCTTCCGTTCTGACGATTGATCACATCCATTCGGCGCTTGCGATACTGCTCGGCTTCGGGACTGGTGATACCAACAGGAAGATACTCGCGCTTCCAACTCCAGCCTCGTGGCTTCGTTGGGTCGCGCAGTTCGTATCGTAGCGTCAAACGGTTTCCCTTCGTTTCCAAAATTCCCTTTTGCTTACTCCGTCTTTTCGGCATTACCACCTCCGGAGGAAGTAGCAACCCGCGCTTTGCATTTGGCTGAAGGCTAATCGAAGAAATTTCTGTTGTCAATTGATCGATCCATTTCTCACCTCGACTGTAAGAATAAAAAGAGCCAACTTGAGACGTGTGCTATAGTGTGCTTCAGTGGGCTAAGTTGAGTGGGAGTGCTGGACAGTCTCAGACTGCTTTTTGCAACACTTAACTCTCAACTCTTGCCTTCATAGACGCTTTTTGGAGATACGTACAAGTTCTGCCCAAAAATCTCGCACATGGCCCGCGCATACGTGCCTGTGTCCCCTTTAATCAATTCTTAATCTCTAACCAACTCTAAACACCGGAATAGCTTCTAGATTCGCGCATTCGCTCTCTAGAAGAAAGATTCTTTTTATAAGGCGCTCACTTCGTTCGGTCATATCTCATGCTTCGCATCGCTTCGCGAACCATTGTTGTGCTCGCTTCGCTCGGATAATCTACCGTCGGTAACTGAGCACACGTAGCCTTTCTCTTAGGCTACGAAGTACCGGCGTATAACGTCGCTTCGACAGGTATTTTAACCAGTTAATCAGGTGATGGACTCTCTCAATCCACAGACTTATTAACGTGCGCCCGGTTAGCAGGGCTCATAGCTCGCCAATGCGAGAATGCCAGATACTCAAAGGGCTCAAGAGTACCTGTAGTGCATTCAGGCGAGGTTAGAAACGAACGGTGAGACTCCGTGGGTGGCTCATCGGGAACGGAGAAAGCTTTCAGGGCAAGTCCGTTGGATTCCGATTTGCAAATTGCATTCCCTTATGTTGGCATCCACAACGCGGATCATGCGAGGCCCAAGGCTGATCGCTTAATGGTTCCTGGCGATGTGAGTGTCTACCGTTGTTTCGAGCTTCATATACTGTAAGCTCATTCTCGCGCACGGGCCGTCGATCCGCTTAACTGATGAGAGGACGGCCATTCTAATTATAGTAGGAAGGCAGGCTACCAGAATCGTTGGAGTACAACGACAATCCTGCCGGATAATGGTTTGATCTTAGCCCTCCGCTCTTCGGCGGTTCCGGCGTTCTCCCTCGTAGCGGTTTCGGAGTGTACTCTATAGATAGGCACGTGTCAATCGAAAACTACTAGGGGTAGTGGTGGCGTATTTAGCGCCAGCAGTTCTCGGAGCGGTTCCGAGATAGTTGTCATAGAAAAAAGTCCAGACTCGCTGATACTTTCCGTCAAAAGGCGAGTCCGGACTAAGCCAGCCTTAGCAACCGCCGGGGAATCCGAAAATCCGGCGTAAAGGAGAGGCTGGCAACCCTAAGCGGAGAATGAAAATTGAGAGAAACTCCGCTTTGGCAACAGAACTACAAGATTGTTCCAGCACGTGGCCCGCCCTGTACTCTCGTTTGTACAACAAGAATGACAGTCTGGGGTTCAGCTTTGAAATGGACGTTGTGCCATCTGTTGGCGTCCTCACTCAACGCGCCGTTCAATAAAAAATTCTCAAAGTCTCTGATTGTTTGATAACTCACAACGAGTGTCTTTTTATCCTTCAAAAACTCCTCAACATCTTTTCGAGTTGTCATATACGCCTCTCTACTTTTGCAGCGCCACTTCCAACATCGGTAGCCTGCCTGTCAATCACAATCACGAGGCGCAAAGCACCATCGTTGCTTGGGCCTTGAAGCTGAGCAAACCTATTCTCTGTGCCACTGGCGAAATCATTAAATATCTCGTCAAAATTCTGTTTCGGACTGCGAAAGCTGACTATCGCGCATTTGTCCGAACTGGCTAGTGCTGCTAAAACCTGTGCTATTGTCTGTGCCATTGAATGTATTCTCCCTAACTGATGATTATAGAAGATTTACGAAAATCATCTACTGAATCCCCTGAAATCACAACTATTTTAGTTGTGTCTGGATGTTCTAGATTACCGAAAATCTCTCAAAAATGACTTCTGGCGAATTACCCTTACCAGAGTGTCACCCTGTAGGGTAAAACTCGCTGTAGGGCAAGCTAGGGGGCTTTACGCCCTATTCCACGCCCACACCTAAGCCACCAAAAGCGGTTCGAGCTTGCCTTTCGCGCAAAAGGGCACGAAGTTCCCGCCAAGTCGATTTGACAAGTACTTCATCTTTTGCCCGTTGTGCTCGGGCGTGGGCGACTCTCGCAGTTTGGATAGCTTGCAGTAATTCGGGTAGCCGCATTGGTCTTTGCGACGATCTAGACTTCTCAAACTCGGCGAGTTTTACTTCGGCTTCGCGCTTCGCTTCAAGTGTTGCCGCCACAATTATTTTTCTCTCTAACTGGCGGCGCGTGAATTCGGCAGTATGGTCCCGCATACCTGATTGTTCCGCATGGTCAGCGCGAACCATCGTGAACGCGCTGTCAGGTGATTCGGGATTCTCGGGGGCTTCGCTTGTGGCTTCAGCAGCCCTTTTTAGTCTAATAATTTCTGCGGCTTGTTCTTGAACTTTTTTATAATATTTATCGCTTTTGGCGATCTGTTCCATTAATAATTCTGGCTTTTCAATTCTTGGCATTGTCTTTTACTCCAGTCCATTCATATATGATTCCAAATTCCTGGTCGAATCTCGCGGCTTGTAGCGGATTCTTAGCCCACAACATGAGGCTCATTTCTTCGCACGATAAGTAATTCTTCGGCCCGAATCGCATTGATAGGATCTCGCCCCGTAATAGCCACTGGCGCAAAGTGCAAGGCTGAACCTCTGCCCACTCTGCGGCTTTCTGAAAATCAAATACTCTTCCGATCATAATGTTTCTCCACGTTACAAATCTATTCAGGTATCCCCAATTGTCGTGCTTTGCTTTTGTGGTGCAAAGGATTTTTTTGTGTGACGGCTTTCACTTATCCAATATTATGTATTATGCAAGTTTTTCTCTAAAGCCGCTGCAAGTATTCAACCCAATAGTGTTACAAGAGTGAAGTTATTTTACACCATATGGTGTAGAGTAAAGGCATACACTGTACCTGAACCGTGAATTTGTTAAACCTTTGTGTTTCTAGGGATTTATTTATTACCGGGGAAGATAGGTGTTTCGGGTAGGTAGAAATCAGGGCCAGAGGAAACGTAATTGCCGCTAGGAGTCCAACCAGACGCTAAAAACGCGCCACAGGGATTGCCTACTCCGTGTCAGCCGGCGAGGGAAATGGATTGCCCTTTTGAGTCCTAGCCAATCCTTTGACAGAACCCGCGTTGAAGCTTTCTACATACTTTGGTTCCCAGCCTGCTTGCTCCAGAGACTCCCGTGCTTCAGTCAAACCGCCAATAACAGTTTCGACAAACTCAGAACCCAGAGCGTTGGTTTCGATGTAGTCATGCCCAACTTCGACCCTAAATTCAGGCGGGTTTGATTTGTTGCGCTCGCTGAAGTCGGAGTAGAGTTGAAGTGCCCAAAAGTAACCCGCAACCTCCATCACGTTTTCAAATTCCTCTCCGAACATTTCAATTCCTTCGAGCATGTCATATTCCTGAAAAAGCAAACCCTCATCCGATTTGAATTCGTCGGCTGGCTTAACGCCTTTGTGCTTAGGACTGTTTTCGAGCACTAGCTTGTATGCCCCGCTAATCACGTCTTGTGCATCAAACTCCATTATTGATTCCTCCCTGATTGATCCTAACTTGCTTCCGCTCTCTTGAGCAATCGTCTGACAGTCTCCGGCTTGAATACCCTCTGGAATCGGGTTGCGTGTCCGTTGCTGTTGAGCTTGTCTGCGATCTGTTGAAGCGTCATGCCCTTCTCGCGATACAGCACAACAAGCTCCATAGCTTGACGGTTGTTTGGATCATTCTCCGCGTAGCGCGTTCGTGCTGCGCTCGCCTTGTTGCTGGCATCACCCGCTACTAGGTTAGCTGCGCCTTTCACCCCGAGCTTGTGGCCTTGTTTCTTCTTAGCTGATAGTGCGCTCTTGGTGCGTTCGCTTATCAACTCGCGCTCATACTGCGCCAATGAAGCGAGGACGCCAATGGTCAAGCTATTCGCTTCCGGACAATCGCACGCTACAAACTTCACTCCACTATCACGCAACGCGAATATGAATCCAGCGCTACGGCTCAAGCGGTCGAGCTTGGCGACTAGCAGCGTGGCGCGTTCGGCCTTGGCGTGTGCGATTGCCTTAGCTAGTTCTGGCCTATCGTTGTGCTTTCCGCTTTCGACTTCCACATACTCGCCTAGCATCACGTCATTGCTCTTGACGAATGCTTCAACACTTGCCTTTTGAGCTTCTAGCCCTAAACCTGATTGCCCTTGCTTCTGGGTGCTCACTCTGAGATATGCAACATACTTTGTCATTGGTGCCCCCTTAGCCTTTCATCGCTCTTGCCAGAACTTTAAGCATCGGATTTAACACTGCGAACATTGCGAGTACGACTAGAATTACCATTGGCTCTCTCTCTTTTCACACTTTCTAAACGTCCATTTCGATAACGTGAAGCGAGAATAAGCTCAAAGAATCCGTGTGTCAAGCAAAATCGACAGTGAGAGAGAAAGTATTTTCGAGGGAGGGGATGAAACCGCTGTGGTAAGAATGACCACTTTTGCCGCTTTTCCTTCCCTTCCCCTTGCCGTAGAAAGCCGCGATGGACTGGCTTCCTATAAGTGCCGCAAATAAAGGGGATATTGTGGAAGAAAAAATAATCGTGTGAGACCGCTCTCTCCGTCCGGGCAAGTCGATTCCAAAATCCATCAAAAAGCTTTTTGCTAAAAAATTTTCTCGCCCCAAAAATCTGGAAACATCGTTTGTTAGTTAACCTACAAGTCTATAGTTGTTTCCCGTTGCTGCGCTTATCCCCGCTCCGGTTGTGGTCAACCTATAACCTTGGCGTAAACTACCGCCCGTTTTTGGATCTAAGATTTCAGTTCCGCCGCCCACATATACAAGCTTGAAGCTTCCGGTTTCGGCTCTGCTTGGAGTGACTGCTTTGAACTTCTCAACCTGATCTGCTACTAAACCCGCGAAGATTGCTTGTGATGCGGGCCACTGTGGGAGCTTTATGAGCCGACGAATACCAGGATTAGACTTTACCTGCGCTAGTATCTTTGGATCGGTCGTAACCTCCGCGAGTATCTTGTCAACGTCGAACGTCTTTTTGCTCTGTGCTAACAACTCGCGAACCTTTGCGCTTGAAGGCTGGCCGTCAATCGGAGTCTCATTCTGGATTGGCGCGCCTTGACGGGCTATTGTGAACCTGCCGACATTCCCCAAGGGACTCAGGGGACGCGAGCCACTGATATAGAACCTACCGTTCCCGCTCGCGCCTTTCAGGAGTGGCGCACCAACCGACAATGCTTTGTGCTGTATTACGTCTTCATCTGCGCTCACAACCCATGCTGCTGCTGCTGCCGTCAACTCGCGGTGTATCCCCGCATTGATTTTCGCTCCGGCCTTTGCGCTGATATGGTATCCCGCCGTTGCTCCTACATGGTGCGATTGAATATCTGCGCCTTCCTTAGCTGCGAATCGCAAAAGATACCCGCCGCGAGTGATTGCCTTGCGGCCAGTGTCAACCGCTTGAAAGTAGTTGAATTGTTCCCCAATTCTGCTTTGCGTGGTCGCTTCGTTTGTTAGTTCGAGCTTCCATGATGATCGTGTTTGCCCAAGGGCAGAACCCGCCTTGCTCTTGTGAATGTTGAGCAAGCGAGTAAGGAAAACAAGCCAATCTTGTATGTCGCTTTTTACTTCGATCTGAAATTCACTTGTAGGCATTTTTATCACTCACAAACTAAATTAGTTTGCCTCTGGTTTAGGCGTTCCGATTTCTCGGGGTTTTTGGCAGTTAATGGGTTGACTTATTGAAATTGCGTTAGGTAGACTGTAGGCCAGAGTTGGCCCCGGTTTGCGAAAAGGGTGGCGGGCAAGCATTTCGTCTAAGCACCGCTTCTTGGACCAACTTTCCCAATTCGTAATCAGCATAAAGCATCGGAAAGAGTCGAGAGCGGCAACGGAGGCTGTAGACTGCTTTATGGCTGAATATCAGTGTAACAATCCATATCACAAGATTCAGGACCGTATCTGGTGGGCGATAGGTGTGCTCTCAACGCTTGGGGTAGCCTACTTGGTACTGAAGCAAATATTCCCTGGCGTCCATTGGCCTTTTTGAGCGAATTGAAATTCTTTCGCTTCGGCTCAGTTTTCCACTAAACTGCGCTGTAAGAGGATGACCGCATGGCGTGGATAACGGATGTGTTCGAGGGAATCAATCTCCCTCCTGAGGCTGCCGAAAAACTGAGCGAGATAGAATCGCAAGTTGCCGATCTCGATGCTGAGAGGGTCCAGCTTAAAATTGAGAACGAGAATCTTAAGGCCGAGAACCAGAAGCTCAGAGATGAGATTGCCGAACTGTACAAAACGCGGACGCTTGTTCAGGGCGACACTCTTGATGAAATACAAATCGAAATTCTCAAAGCTATAGCCACTTTTCACCCTTGCCACTTTATTCACATTGAAGGCCAGCTTGTTCAGATGCTCAGCAATCAAGGGAAACGTCCTCTCATACGCGCGGCAATTGACCACCAGCTACTTCGCCTTACACATGGGAAGTACATAACATGGTCATCCCTCAGGGGCACTACTGTCTACAAGCTCAAACTTAGAGGCTCACAGTATCTTGAAGATAACGATTTATGGCCTAAGCTCTAGTGAACTTCCTGCTATTAGTTCTCGCAGGATTTCTCGCGTCTCTTGATCTCGGAAGCTATAGACCGGATCAGCAAGGTCTCGTGTCAGCCAACCCGTCTTGTCAATAATTCCCTGTGCTAGGGTGTGTTGAACCACTGTTAGCTTCCCTACTGAGTGGCCTCTTTCAACAATAGGTTTCAAGAACATTTTTTGCTCACTCGTAAGTTTGTGATATGACTCTTGTATTAATCGAAATTGAGCTTAGTGGAATCTAGGCTTCCGTGCTTCTACTAATTCACCTCGGACAAGCACCAACTCTGCATTATTATCCCGCCATGCCAAGAAGCACGCCCAAATCACGAATGAACATAAAACAATAATGTACACAAAACCACGAACGGGGTGCCCAGTCTCTCGCTCCCAGATACCTAGGCCGACCGTAACAACACCGCCGCTCATTAAGGTGATCCAGTGACGAAAAACAGCCTTGACAAAGCTGAGTAGCGAACGCATGCGCGCAATGCTAGTGATATCATTACCCTATCGTCAAATCACTCCGAGCCGCCTAGCCCAAACGGGGCGTGATAAGGGGGCGTTATTAGCTTGTATGAGTTACCGGGGAAGGGGTTGTAATTACTGAATGCAAAGCGCGGTTGCTACCCAAGTTATTCTCATAACCCAAAGGTCGCGGGTTCAAATCCCGCCCCCGCAACCACTTACGAAAATTGGGTCACAAAATGTAACAAAATTTTGTGACCCATTCATTTCTCGGCGCACCTCACCTTTGTCCGCTTTGCACAATTCGATTGGTAAGCTCGCCGCCTTCGCGAGCCTCGCGCCCTCCGGATACGTGAGGGTGTCGCATTCGTCTTCATGGAGAACATCGAGGTACGCAGGGCGTACACGAGCAGGTGCGATAGCTGAACGGGTCCAAGAAGTGGCGTGCGGCTCCTTCTCCTGCGCGCAGTCAGCAAGAGAAGGGACAGGCAAACCTGGAGCTGGGTTGGGTCACTAGTTGCTTGTATCAATAACACTGCTAGTGGATCGTTTCGCCCAAGGCCATTCGCGCCATAACTTAGCGACGATGTGGCCCATAGCAGTTTCCTTGATACAAGCAACTAGTCCCGATTTCGAAAACGCACCTGATATCGAGTCATCTTGCGATACAAAGTCATTCGAGACCAGTGAAGAGTCTTGGCCGCCTCAGTCTTGTTCCAGTTTGTCGCAGCCAGCGTGCGGAGAAGCAAGGTCTTCTCGTTAGCATTATGCGTTGTCGAGCGAGTGATGTGTCGCGTCACGGGGTTCGGAAGGTCTACGATCCCATTCGACTGATTCGACAAGTTCACGAATGCCGCTTCCAATACATTTCTCAATTCCCGAACGTTTCCCGGCCACGAATAGGCGTACAGAAGATCCATCGCGTTGGTGCTGAATCCGGTGACTCTCTTACGAAAGATTGGATTGAAGTGGCCGATGTAGTGTTCCACAAGAGCGGGCAAATCTTCGACACGTTCTCGCAACGGCGGGACTTCGATCCGGACGACGTTCAGCCTGTAATAGAGATCGCCCCGGAAGCGGTTCTGCAGTGTGGCTTCTTCCAGATCCTGATTGGTCGCGGCCAGGATTCGAATATCCAGGTCGTGACCGCGGCTGCTGCCCAGTCGGTAGACCTTCTTGCTTTCGATGGCCCGCAGAAGCTTCGCCTGGACCGCCGGCGTCACGTCACCGACCTCGTCGAAAAACACAGTCCCGTGGTTTGCTGCCGCCAGCTTTCCCTCTTGCGGCGACAGCGCTCCAGTGAAGGCGCCCTTCTCATATCCAAACAACTCGCTTTCTACCAGGGCTTCGGGAATCGCAGCGCAGTTAAGGCATACAAACGGCCGGCGCCAACGTTCACTGTTTTCGTGTAGTAGCTGAGCGACCAGCTCCTTACCCGTCCCGGTCTCGCCGGTAATGAGCACGTTGCTTTGAGAACGCGCGACCTGAGATATGTATCGCCTGAGCTCACACATCGAGGGGCTTCGTCCAACGAGAGAAGAGGAACCGCGAAGATCGGAGCCCTCAGGCGCCGGTCCTTCGGAGCTTGAGTCGCCACCGAACTCGATGAGCGTGGTTGCGAGAGTGGCAGGTGACCACGGGTACTTCACAAAGCGGCTGACCCCCGCATGAAAGGCGTCGATGACAAATTCCTCTGAGCTCTCCCACGCGAGCAGTATGATGGGAACCTCCGCGCATAGACGTCGGATACTCCATACAGCTTCGAGTGCAGCCGACCTATCCAAAACATGTGCAACCATCACCGCGTCGGGCGCATTCTTAACCAGCGTCTCTGCGGAAAGCGGGGAGGTACACTGCGTCACATTGGAGCCAGCAGGAAAGTCCGAATCCGTCAGGATCGGTTTTGTAGACGAATATTCTGGACGGCGTCCAGTCCAAACCAGAAGAAGCCGAAGGGAAGGCATTGGGGGCTCCGCGCGTAATTCTGATCATCTACCGGCGTAACAAGGACAACGTTACGAGTGAAACGCAAAACGCGGTTTAGTTTACATTGAGGCCTGAGCAGCGTCAACAGATTTTCGCTTTTCTGTCCCTGGGGCGTCCTTCAAAACGGCGGCTCTTCTGAGCGCCAGTAGCGGCTCGATTGGAGATGTCTATAGAAATGTGAACTCAATGCCCGAGCGCGCCTTAAACATTGTCGGGCGGAGGTTCCTTAGTGGATGATTTCCTTGCCGTTCGGCGCAGTTCGGCGTCCTTTCGAAGACCCGCAAGGCGATCTGGAAAGTCCGCAATACGGTCGTCGAGATCGACGCCGGATTCCTTCAGCCGTAGTTGAAGATCGGCAATTGCATTTCGAGCAGAATCAACTCGATTGTCATCGCCGGAAATGCTTTGAGCGACAACGCGCGGCAGTTGCGTCAGGAAATCGAACACTGCCGATGCAGCGTTTGGCGTCGCTGTGCCGCCTTCCTTGATAGGCCGATTGTTTAAGTCATCGATCCAGCGGCGCCAATCGGCGAGCTTATCGTCGATTCCACTTTTGAGATCCTCGAGAGCCTCGCCGAGCTGACCCTTCGCCCAGCAGCGGGCCTCGTCCTCGGTGATTTCGAACATGGTTACACTCTCCGGTGATACGCTTCGCTGGCGTCCGAGGAGATCGCTCAGGCAGAGCGATCCGGGATGCGGCTCCAGCTCACCCGGGATAAGAAAGAAGCGGGTTCGGCGAGCGTCAGTCCAGAGCTTTTTGACATCGGAATCAGAAGTCATGACATTCACTTGGTTGATTTGATTTGGAATACCACGGGTTTCTCCGGCCTCTCTTTCAGTTCTTTCATCTTAACTTCCTTTCCCTTCGGATCCTCAAACTTCATATCTTTCAATACCCTTCCGCTATTCTGGTTCTCGGCGCTCTCCAGGGGCCACAGATTGTCAATGGCGTCTCTACCGCCCAACTGGCGCTCGACGACATGGTCGCCGTCCTTATGCTCCTTTGAGGGTCGGTATCCGAAGGGCCTGAAGAGATCATTGATCTTTCCACCGCCGCCAGTACTTCCGGACTCCGTCATTAGGATCTTGAACCCCACGTCGATCCGGTTCTCTTCCGCCACGCCGACCGAATTCCCGTTCGGAAGAGTCTGGCCCTCTTTGTTTGCCTGGTACGCCACAATCTCCTCGTTTCTGGAGGTCCACTCATCGGCCTGATCCTTTGATAGCTTCTTCTTGATCTCCATCCGGTTTCCCGCTTGCAGCAAGCTCTGGTCGATCCCTTCGCCGTCGGTTTTGGTGCGTGGTCCCGCGTAAATCGTCGGGTAGGCGGACAGCCGGCGCTTTGGCCAATCGAGCGGGATGGGGTTGTGCTCGGTTCCGAAGTCACCGGCGAGACCGAGCGCCTGCTGTATACCCTTCAGCAAGGTCACTAGAACCGATTCCGCACTTTCCACAGCGACCTCTTCTGAGTTGGTCTTTGACGGGTCAGGTTCTGGCTTCTTGACATCAGCTACCATCTGATTGGCTTCTTTGTTCAGTTTCGCGTGTTCGGACTCGGCGGCTCCAATTTTCGCCAACACGTCGGCCTTTTTCTTAGCGTCAAGCTTCTCAGCCAGCTTCTTGTATTCCTTGAGCTGATGATCCACGGTCTTGGTTTCGCTTGCGACCATGACCTGTGCATGAGCGCCGGTCGTCGCAATCCAAAGGTGATGCTGCTCACCTTCAGCGGTCCACTCCATGTCTTTGCCGACTTGTCCCTCACCCTCGCCGGGTTTCTTCTTCTTGTCCTTGCCCCCCAGCCCCATCGCCTCAAGCAGCGCCTTGCCCTTCTCGATGATCCATACCAGTGCCTTCTCGATCAGACCGAGGATCCACTCCTGGAAGCTCTTGATCTTCTCTGCGATCTTCTCCGGCAAATCACCGAACCCCAGATAGTCCGCAAGGAACGAAATGACCGGCGCGATCAGCATCCCCAGCGCCTTTTCGACAGCGTTCGCGAACCCGCCTATGCTGCCGGCCAGAATATCCGCAACGCCGTTCACTACAGTTTCGATGAGAGTGAAGATCCGCGCGGCGTTCTGGAAGATCCACTTGAGCACGCGGTAGATCGCTTCGAGCGCCTGCGCTATCGCGCCCACGGGATTGAAGAGCAATATGATCCGCGCCGAAACCGCTTTGACGACCGCCGAGATGAGAAAGTCTACTGCGAGCTGAACGACCTGATCGACGATCGACTGCGGGTCAAGCTTCTCCTTGATCATCTCGTAGATGCCTTCGGGTCCCTTCTCGATGAGGAAGGACACGAGCGAGTACACCTTCTCCAGGAGCGCGACGTTCTTCTCGCCGACGTGCTTGGCCAGGATCTTCCGGATCCTCGGCCAGGTGATTCCCATCAACTGCAGGAAAAATGTGACGATGCTCTTGAGCGACAGATCCTTTGGAAGTTGAACGCCAACGTCGCCCAGCCCGCCCGTCAGCCAGCTCAAAAAGCCCTTGAGAAGATGCGACAGGATGTTGTCGAAGAACTGCGAGAAACCCTTTCCCAGACCGTCGAGCAGATTGCTGGCGAACTTAAGCGGGTCGGCGGCGATGTCCTTGATGACCTTCTTGATCTTTGCGACGACCGCCCAGAATGCGGCCGGCGGGATTCCCAATAGCTCGAGGAGACCTTCAATGATGAACTTGACCGGATCATCGAGGAACCGATTGACCGCGCTGGCGATGCGGCCGACCAGCCCTCCGGCTTTCTTGCGAAGCTCTCCACCGCTTCACTGGCGCGCTCGCGCAGATCCTTGTTGAAGGCGTCGCGCGCGCTGAGCGCCTGGCTATTGAGTTGGTCCAGTTGCCCGTCGAACTTGGTCTGTTGCTCCGCCGCCCATGCGCCGAGCGAGCCCGGGAGGTCGGAAAAGATTTTGGTGATTCTCTGACGGGCGTCCTTGATGATCGCCTGGCAAGTGGCGATCACCGTATTGACCTCGACCGAGATCTCGGTGATCTTGGCGATGACGCCATCCCCGAAATTCTTTTCGGCCTTTGTGTAAGCCTCCTCAGCCCAACCCGGCAAGCCTGTCACCGCGTCCCACAATCCGACGATAAATCCACCGACGCCGGCATGTCGTTCATCTACGCGTTTCTGAACGATCGCGAGGTCAGACTTGAACTGCGAAACCAACACATTTTTGGCGGCTTCCCACTTGCTGATCGCGTTGGCGGCGACTGGTTTGAGCAGCGAGGTGACGCTCTTCTGCGCAGCGGTGAAGATCTGCTGCGCGTCGGCGCTCGCTCTTGTGCGCATCGACTCTTCTGAGCCGACCATGCCGTGCTGCCGTGAACTCGAGCCCTTGACCGTAGTAGCTCGCGAAGTCGTGAGCGCCGCAAGCGCCTCCTGTTGCAGCGACGCCATGTCTTCTTCGGCTTTCGCAAGCGCCTGTTTTTGCCCGGCGAGCACCTTGGCGGGATCTTCTTTTGCGGCCTGGTCCAATTCTCCTTGCGCGCCACGCGCCTCCGCGATCGGGCCGCCCTGGACCAGTTGGGCCGCGGGCGTTTCCATTCCCGCGTCCTGCATTTTCTTCTTACTATCCGCAGCGTCGGCGTCGAGCGAAACATTGCCGGGCGGCACGGCGTCGGGCGTCGCCGCTTTGGCGTTGATGCCCGGCGTCGCCGCCGTCGCCGGCTGTCCCGGAAGCTCGTCACCTTTCTGTGGAGCGGCGCCCGCCGGCGGGTTATCAATGGCGCCGTAGTTGTCCTGAACCTTCTTGGTCTCCGATTCGACCGTCGAGTTGAGCTGATTCCCGGCGTTGACCGCTTCGCCTTCCGGCTTGGCCTCCATTAACGCATCCTCGTCAGGTGGACGCTTGTCGCGGATCACCTGCCGGATGCGTTCACATAGCTTGACGATTTCCGGACTCGGCGCGGGTTGCTCGCCGAGCATCGCGATGAGGTCCGCTTGCGCGTGAGCTTTCGCCTCGGCGTCGGGCTGAGTCACCGACTGGCGAGCGTCGCCGACCTGCTTGGCGCCGCCAGGGAGCGCCGCGTGAGCTGCGGCGGTTCCACCCGCTCGCGTCTGAACTCCGTGGATTCGGCGTGCGGTCGCCGGCGAGACCTCGGTTGGCGGCTCCGGTATGTGCAGCGAAACCCGCTTCCCAACGGCTTCACGTGAGCCTTCAGGCGGCGGTGACCCCTCGCCCGCCGACTGGGATTCCGGCGACCCTTTCTTAGTCCCATCTGCTGACTCTCCGACCGAACGTGGAGAGGCCTCAGATTTTTGTTTTGCATCTCCGGGCGCCGCGGCTTTGGTCTCGGCCGGCGCAGCGGGCGCCTCTGCGCTCTGGTCGGAGGCGGCCGCTTTCGGTCCTCCTGCGGACGGAGCTTGAACAGGCGGCTGCGAGCGCCCGGCTTCCTTTTCGGAAGCGACTGCCAGAGGTTTCGCTTGAGCCGGAGCCTGACCAGGTTCTTTTTCCTCGGAGCGGCTTGCTTTTCTCCCGGTTGGCGGCGCTGGCGTTCTTCTCTCCTGCAGGATTGGTGTGACCCTCGGCACAACGCCCGCGGTCTTCGAGCCGGCTAGACCCAAAGACGCGCCCGCATGAACCGGAGCAGCGGTCCGGGACTGCATCATCTGGTCCAATCGAGCGTTCCCAACTTTACGCTGCAGCGCGGTAGACTCTCGGGCGCGCTGCACCAGTGGTGCGTGTTCGCTTAGCCTGGAAGTATGACCGTTGGAGGAGGCAGCAGACCGCGCGGGTGGACGCGTTTGGATAGCGGCCGCCGGCGGCTTGGCTCGCCCGTGCGGCTTCGGCGTCTCAATTCGAGCTTTTTCGCGGAGCGCCATTAGCTTACGTCCGCTCCTTCCAGCGGCACCGGGTCGAGGATGTCCTCGACGACCCACTTGTAATTGGTTTCGCCGAACTCTGCATTGGTAATCGGGCGGCCTAGCTTTTGATACTCGCGCGCGATGCCGGCGACAATATGGCGCATCGTGAGACATTGATCCTGGCTCGCCGACGCTCGGAACATCGCGTCGAGCACAACGTTACGGATGTTACCGCCGGAAATGTCGAAACGCGCGGCTAGCCTGTCGAGCTGATCATCATCGAAATCGCGAAGCTTCACGCTTGGGGTGAGCTTCTTCCAAATTCCCGCTCGCAACTGAGGGCTGGGCTGCGGAAACTCCACCAGCGCGTGGATCCGTCGCAGGAATGCGTCGTCGATGTTCTGCCTTAGATTTGTCGCCAGGATCACGACACCTGAGAACTCTTCGATTCTCTGTAATAGATAATTCACTTCGAGGTTGAGCATTCGATCCTGCGCCTGTTTGATGTCGCCGCGGGACCCGAACAAGCTTTCGCCCTCGTCGAAGAAGAGCCAGCCATTCGAGCTTTCAGCTTCGGCGAAGATGCGGCTCAGATTCTTTTCGGTTTCGCCGATCCACTTGCTCACAACCGCGGAGAGATCCACCCTGTACAAATCCACGCGCTGTTTGTTGGCGAGCGCTTCAGCAGCCATTGTCTTGCCTGTGCCCGACGCCCCGGCGAACAGCACCAGCAAGCCCTTTCCCAGACGCATGGATTGTTCGAGCCCTGTTCGATGAAATATCTCCCGGTGGAACTTGATTCGATGATTGAGTTCAAGGAGCTGGCGCTTGTTAGGCTCGGGCAGGATCACGTCATCGATCGAGAGAGTCCGGCGGGGCTCGATGCGCTGGGCGAAGGTGACAAGTCGCTTACCGATCTGGCGCCGGCAAGCTTCGAAGATGTGGTCCGGTTCGATTTTCAAAACAAAGGGCATTTCGCGGCGGGCAAGGTTCCAGGCGCCCGCGACCGCGTCCTCGATTTGAGCTTCCGTTGTTTGAAAGGAGTTGGCTAGATCGGCGGCGAGTTGGACGGGCGCGGCTCCAGTGAGAGACAGCTCCGCCGGCGACGGAAGGGGGGAGAGCCAGATTTGCTTTCTCGTCTCGTAGTCTGGCAGCGGGAGATCGACCTGCCGGAATTGCGCGTCATTAACTGCGCCGGGCGCGCACAACGACGAGTCAGCTTCGACGATTGTCAGCCCGCGAAAACCAGACGCCGCGAGCTCCAATTGTTTCCATTGCGAGCGATCCTGATCCGGCGCGAGCAAGGCGTCGCCGCCTAGAAAAAACAACGCAGCCCCGGACAGCCGCGCCTCACGATACGCGAGGTCCAGCAGCAACTGCCAGGACGCGCCGGCGCTCAACGCCGCTCGGACGTCAAACTCAAAGAGCGGGATCCCCAGGGCGCACACCGCCGCCCGAGCAACCTTCGTCGCGAGCCGTTGATCCGGACCCAACAGGAGCATGCACACACAGCCACTGCCTTCGCTGAGACTCACGTGCAGCGACTCAGGAAGGACCTCAAGATACTTAAGCGTCTTCGCGCGCGCGTAAGTTGCGGGGTCAGCCGACGCGCCAATCGTCAGGGCGCCCGCAAGCCGCGCGTCCGGAATATCCGAACCCAGAAGATACGCCGCAATCCGGTCGTCGATACGCACTGAACGTAGTGACAGACCGTCCGCGCTCGACGCGTCGCTGCCTGTCAAGATCAAGCGGTTCGATACAAGGCTTCCGGAGGGCGAGAACAATTCCCGAGCGGCGCCGGCCTCCTGCAAAAATCCGCACAGTATCTGCGAGATGAGATCCACCGAAAGCGACTGGAGCGATGCGTCGTTCCGCAGATAGCCGCAGAGACGCCGGTAGCGTTCGTCCATTTCCTGAAGCAGGCAGAGTAGGACGACATCCTTCTCTGGGGATTCCAGCCCAAACAGATAAGCAAGCCTTGGCAGGCGCAGATCGGTTGTGGAAGATCCACCACAGTGTTTGTCGATGGTTTGGCGCAGGCGCGCAGCCTCATTCCAAAAGGGCTCTATCTGCTCCCATAGTTCGTCCGACAGCGAACCGGGGGCTTCAATTGGGGACCTCAAATAGCGCTCAATCTCCGTGTCGGAAACAAGGACCATCCCCCAGTCTCGATCCGGTCCCGCGCACGCCGCGGAATGCCGCCAGCGAATCACCTGTGCGCGAACGAGTAGCTCGATACGGGCGAGTTCGTCGTAAATGTGGTCGATACTTGTGTAGTAAGGACCACGCAATTTGATGTTGGGTAGAGACACGCCATCCATGCCGACACCTATGACGCCACCCGAAATCGCACCGAGCGATTGCCGAGCCAGGCAGCGGCGGGTGAGTCTTCGAAACAGCCGGCCATTTTCAAAATGGCGTCAAGAGGCCCAGGTTCAAGATAGACTTCGAGATGGCGCGGGCCGAGCGCGATCTCCCCCCGCCGCCTGATGAAGTTGTTCAGTAGATAAGGCCCATTCGCGCCCCCTAACCCGGGAAGCCACTGCGACCATCCGCGCAGCAACCGCGCCGCCGTCCGATTGAGCAAGGCAGCAGTCTCAGCGGAGCAAGGAAGCAAATGGTTCTCGGCAAAGCAACTCGAATCATTCGCCGGGTCCAACACCCTCTGATCCGCCAGGAGATCGATAAGAATCGTTTCAAAACGATCTCGATCAAGAACCTCGAGCCGCGCCAGTTGCGAGAGCGCATCCTCGGGTTCGATACCCGCCCACAAAGCGGCTCCGGCGTCCAGAACGCCATTGTGCAACGCAGGCGTTCCACCGAGGACAATCGCCAGACCCGTGAGCAGTGGCTCCATCGATTCGAACCTGCATTCACTAAGCACTGCCGATAGCCGAATGTCCTGGACACCGCGCACGAGCAAGAACAAACCGGCGTATCCGGACTCGATGACGCTGCCTAGCTCGCTTGTCAGGCAGTCTCCTGACTGCCTCGCGAGCTCCTCGACAACTTTGATCGCTGGTTCTCCAGCGCGCGTTACGGTCTGGAGATGACGAATTGTGTCGCCCGATTCAGGACCGAGCGCGTCAAGGATCTGTTCAAGTCCGCCGCGCCTGAGTTGAGACAAACTATCCGCCAGACGCCGAGTCCTTCGCAAAGCCATCCATGTTTCGACAATGCTTGTGAGGAGAGCAGTCACCAAAGCGATTGACTCCGGCGCGGATTGTTCGGAAAGCGCTGCAACGAGCCGAAGCAGATTGGCGTCCGATGCGCCATCGCCGAGATCGAGGTCGATTCGCCTCTCCATTACGATGTGTCGCAGAGCATCGAGCAGCTTTCGTTGAACTGGAGTGGCGCCCGGCGGGCGTAGAACCAATGATGTTGCGGCAGTCGCCGCCGCAGGAGCTTCGGTGATCGAGATGATGCGCCGCAGGAGATAGCTTGTGTCGAGCCAGTCGAAGCCGACACCGAGCGTTTGTTCGAGTCGCGAGATCTTCTCCACGCTTAACCTGCCGGCTAGCGTAACGCTTCCCTCTCTCGCTAGAAACCGAATGATGTCGGAGACCGCTTCGGCAAGCGAGACAGCGCTTATCCATTGCGGCGACGCAGGTCTGGCTCGGAGATACTCGTGCAAGGTGTTGGATTCCGAGGGCCGCGCGCCTGACCAGATCTCGAGCGAATCAACCAGCCTAAACGCGCTCTGAACAAAGATGCGAAACGCCTCGGCGGATTCGTCCGACGGCGTCTCGCGCAGCGTGGCGATCCAAAGTTTGCGCTGGCCGTCGAGTCCCAGGCGATCGAGAACCGCATCGAGACAATTCGATTTTCTGAGCCTGGTCAATATCTCCCAGAGATGCTGGTTGTTGTCTCGCAGTATGCCGAGCACGGCGTCGCCGTCGATCAAATCGCGATAGGTGCGAAACGCTCCGTAGTACCAGCGAGTCCACGCATCGTCGCCCGCGACGAGGTCCGTCAAGAAGCTGGAGACAAACTCCGCCTGGTTTTCGAAACGCACGACATTGTCCGGGTCTTCGGTTCTCGAAATCGAACGAACGACGGCGGCGCAAATGCGATGGCCCCACTGCTCGGCGACTCTCGATTCGAGAGCGGCGCGAGGCGCCAAGACGGCGACTCTGGTGGACACTTTGCGGAGGACATACACGACCGGGTCGTCTTCGAAGATTCCACTGAGAGCGGCATCGCAGGAACGGGCTATATGTTCTCGCGCTACGCGTTCGAGCATCGGAACCGCGAGGGAAGCGGCGACCGAACCCTTCGGCACGCGGTAGGTGATGTGAACGTGACCGATACGAGTGTGCATGCGCCGATCCCTTGAAAGGCAGACTACTTACCGCCAGCCGAGATACCCGCCTGAAAGCTGGCTAGCAGCGCGTTTAGAGTCTCTTCGGCCAGGGTCCTTTCGATCACGCCGGCGCTATTGATCAGTCCTTTTAGTTTCAAGTCGCCGTAAATCGTCAGGAGAGGCTGAGGGTCCTTTCCCGGCTCAGGCGGCACATACTCCAGTTTCATCGAGGCGCGGAAAGACCCATCATCAGTAGTAAAACCTACGACGAACACTCGGTTGGCATTGCTTATTTTCCCGAGGTCGATTCGCAGCTCGTCG